>Ga0326511_10000398_pt1 | contig 37700 bp, 65 predicted proteins | sample 0_2496_0518_D_FD_203701 | JGI IMG/M metagenome (GOLD analysis project Ga0326511, IMG submission 203701) | Bovine rumen microbial communities from UC Davis, California, United States - 0_2496_0518 | ecosystem: Host-associated > Mammals > Digestive system > Stomach > Rumen | place: USA...
GTATAGTTATCTTTAGTATTATTGCCAATGTTCGCATTACTATTAGTAGCTGCTAATGTTGTAATTTCTACATCATCAACATAAATTCTAAAATTTGATACTCAAATATTATTAGTAGGATTTTTAGATTTAATTAATTGATAATCATCATTATAACACTGAGGATTGCCTCCTTTATCATCATAAACAATATAATCAGAACCATTTAATATTCTTTCTGGATATTGTGAAGGATCCGGATGGTCTGGGCCAATCCTTCAATCTCTTACATGTAAAGGCATAAGTTGAGTAAATGTAACACTTTTTTCTCCAACTACGCCTTCTGCTTTTACTTGAGCTTGAAATACAATATATCTAAAATCTGTAACTATTTTATTAACTTTTGGACGAACCGCAACTCTAGTATATAGGCCATCTTCTGTCATTGTTTTAAAGAATAAATTTCCTTTATTTTGTGCCCCAGAGTAATATCCATCTGTAACAACAGTATCAGGATTTACTCACAATGTTATTATATCATTTTTTTGTTGATTAGTCAATTCTATTTTTTCATTTTTAGAATTAAATAAATCAAAAACAATTTCATAAAATGCCGCTTGCCGGGTCATTTCATCTTGTTCTCCAATAGTCAATGCTGTTTGCGCCGGGCCGGTTTCATAAAATTCACCTAGTCCCAAAACATTATTTGCATCAACTCTTGGTCCCAATCCTAATGTAAATGTATAATCTGTCCCCTGCGTACCATGTTGGTTAAACGTCATGGTAACAGATTGCTTAAATATTTCATTATTTTTTATTACATAACAGAATACTGTATTATTAGTATTACCTTTATTAAAATATTCTGCTATTCTATAAGTTTGCATATCATTAACTGCGGACGGCACACCATTCACAGCTTCTCGTTTCACATAGTAATAATGATCGTTATATCCACCGATATCTTTTTGCCAATCTCTAAATATTTCGTTATTAGCGTCTAATAGCGTACCAGATAGTCAACTATCTATAACCTGAATCATGGTATTAGTTTTTGGTATTTGTCATATAATAATTTCATTACCATTAAGCATACTTTTGCCAGTTTTGTCAACAAAACATGCCTTAAGATAACGATTTTTTACTTCTGCCCTACTTAATAAGCGACCATCTGAACTATTATAAATAGGATAATCTCCATTAGTACCATCTCTAATTTCAATACTTAATGAATTAGATTTATCATCATCTAATATTTGTTGCAAATTATCAAGTTGCAATTCATTGGATTCTACCCGAGTATAATTTTCATTTTCACCATACTCAATAATTACTTTAATTTTACAATATTGACGATCTAAATCTGGATTAAAATTATTTCAAGTCCAACTAGTATAATTATCATTTTCTCTTGGCTGCCAAAAAGCCCCAGCTAAAGTATCTGTTGCAATTCTAGTAGCTTCAGTATTGCGTCTTGTAATTTGAGTTACTTTTCGTTTTGCCTCAGCTTCGCCAGATGGCGTGATAAAATATTGGTGATTATTATCTACATAATAATGAGTGTTTCCAATCAATCCAAAAGTAGATATAAATTTATCAATATCAGTTTGAGTCGCTTCTTCCCCAACATCTGGTTCAATTACTTTTTTATAAAGCGCTTCTGCATAAACACTTTCTGTCGCTTGATCACTCGCAGTTTCTTTATAATCCGTTGCTTGATATATTGAATCTCTATACCAATGGATTTTATATGTACCCGCTAAGTCAGATTTTTTGTTAGCTGTAGAAGAACTATCAATTTCTTCAGGATTCTCTGTTTCTGGATTTAAATGGGTTCACTGTAGCTTAATATTTTTTTCATTCGCAGCTGCCGTATTAGCACTATCATAAGTTGTGCCATTCGTGGTAGAAATTTTAATTCTATCTTTATTCTTTAATGGATCATTCCCAAAAGTAATCTGCAAATTTCTTAACAGTATATTTTTAGGTATTGCTCCTATTACATTATCTGTATTATAAGTTATGGAATTGTTTTCAAAATCTTTAAAATCTCCTTTTTGATAAAATTCAACGCTAATCGCGCTAATGCGTTTATTTTCTTCTAAGGGGATTAATTTCTCTTGTTTAAAATATGCTGTAAAGTTATATAAATTACCAATCATATCTGAAGTTGATAATAAATATACTCTATTTTCAATTGTTGCTTCTTCGGTCGTTGCTAAATTTTGTACATAACTTATACCAATTCGCAATCCATATTCACCTTTTCGTACATTGTACGCACTTAATAAAGTTTTGAATTCTCCCGAAATACCTAAATATTGATAATTATTATCATATTGGCTATTTTGCAAGCCTTTTGCTTGGAATATGGTTATTTTACTTTCGCCGGCTTCTCCTGGCTCATTACCGGTTCCGACACCATTCGCATATAAACCCCATTCCTCAGGGACTGTTTCTGGATATACTCTATAAGTTTCATCATCTACAAGACCTGTTTGCAACGGGTCATAGCGCTGAAATGGCGAGACATATGATGATACTTGGTCGCCCTCGCGCATATGTTGACCTATAATTGTCTTTTGACCTGTAAAGTCATTATTTGGGATACTGACATCAACTTGAGTGCCCATTTTATATGATGTATTATCTGAATGAGCTTGATATCTAGCCGAGCCGTTATATACAACATATCACCCGGTATCCCGATTGGTTATATCAACGATCTCTGCCACTTCAGTTTTGTTGAATGATAGATTTCTAGTCGCATTTCTAGCATGGATTTCCATAGCTTGATTTAATTGATCAAGAATACTATCTGTCTTTTTAGCATCAACACCTGCCATATATCCTACCTCCTTTTCCTCTTATCTCTTTTATTATTAACGAATCTAACCATGTTTATTATCTTTAATTGACCAAAAAAAATATAGGGAGGACATTCATCCTCCCTATTATTATAGCAAAAATTATTTTCTATTGACATATTGAGTTGCTGAATTAATTAGATTATTCAGTGCTAACTCAATTTCAGTATGTGATTGTACATTCGGGAATGAAGCATCAATATGAACTTGCTGTTGCAGATCGGTTGTACCGACTCCCGCAAGCGCATTATAGTTAACGCTTCCTCCTAAATTCGCACTTTGGAATGCAGGTATATTTCTAATAAAGTTCACTGCTTGTAATAAATTAGCAGTATCTTCTTTATTTAATACCAATTCTTTTTCATGTAAAACAGCTAATTTGCCGCCAGTACCTCAAGCACCGGTGTAGCCACCACTAGCATACCCAGTACCAACAGTTCCTCTATGATCATTATCAAATTGTCCTGACTGACCATAGCTGGCACCTCCTGCAAGCAGAGTTGTCATGACACTTTTATCTATGCCGCCCATTTCAGCTTTTAATTTCTCAATTGCTGTTGCAATATTATTAATATAACTAGCAATATTATCAAGATATTGGCCATTCTTTTCATCAAATTCTTTTGCCGCATTGCCAATTTCCTCCAATGCATTCGGCATTTCTTCTGCCAAACCCTTTGCAGCTTCTGCTGCTTTATCGCTAGCATCACTGACTTCATCAAGTGCAGTCTGATATTGCTCTGCAAACGCTTTAGTTGAAGTGTCAACTCTTCTATTGGTCTCTTCATTAGATTCAATCCACTTTTGTCTAGCTGCTGCATCTGCCGCATACATTGCATTTGCTGCATCAAACCATGCTTGTTGTAATTCATCTGGAGTTCCCCATTCACCACTTACTAGCTGGCCAAGAGGTGTTTCCGCAAATGAAGTTTGGAAATCATCTGGTGCGGCTAATGGTCGATTAATTAAATCTTCAATATCTTTTCAATCTTCAGTTTTTAATCGACTCATTTCATCAGTTACCATTTGAAGTTCACCAGTATAATAATCAACAATCTGAGCGTAGTCACCTTTTAATTTTTCTAATGCCTTATTTCTTTCAGCATCACTTAACATATCATCATTTAAGATATCATCACGTTTGCTTAAGAAATCTTGCCATGACTGCAACATTTGTGCCTGGGTATCATCGGCATATTGACGTTCATAATCCAATAGATCATAGAATTTATCAGCATAATTTTGTTGTGCATCTTGGATTTTATCGGCATCAGCTGTATAGGTATAACTGAAGTTTCCTTCATTGTCTCTTGTCATTCTAACTGCGGACTTGGCATTACGTGCTGCCATGATCTGATCTTCAGCCTGTAATAACATGAGACGTTTTTCTAAGATGGTCGCTTCTCCTTCAGAGATTTGTTGACCATCTGCCATTTTTGCATTAACATCATCTAATAAATCCTTCATCTTCTGTTGGATTTTTACATTAGGATTATTAGCCAATGATTTATTGATATTAGCAGTCAAATCACCTAATTTTTTATATTTTTCATAATCATCCAAATATAAGTTATCAAGTTCTTTCTGCATTTCTAATTGTTCAGCTAGATTATCAAGATTACCAAATTGTGCACCTAAAGTTTTTTGATAAGCTTTGGCATTTCTATCTAAAGAGTTTTGATAAATTTCTTCAGCTTGTCTTAAAGCATCTTCTCAACGTTTTAAGTACTCTTCTTCAGCTTCACGTTCTGCTTCGAGACGTTGATCGAGTATTTCTTGCCAACGTTTTTTCTCAGTTTCACTTGTGGCTTTACGAAGATTTTCTTCAGCCTCTTGGCGTGCCTTGATCACGGCATCGTACTGATCTTTAGCGGCCGCCGCAAGGTTCTGCTGATTATGAAGTTTACTATCTTCATATAGAACGTCTGCCCCAAATAAACCAGTTTGTTCTTCGCCAAGCAGGTCTGCAATTGCCTTATAACTGTCAATTACTGAATCATAATGATCCATTAGATCCAAGTTTTCAGCAACCTTTTCATTTCACTCATCAAATGCGTTAACCAAGTTTTCAGTAACTTGTTCATCAATTTGTTTCATGGTATCATAAGTATCCATGAGGTCACTCTTAATATCATCCATTTGATCAATTATTTGTTGAGTATTTAATTCAGCACCAGCACTTCTCATTCTTTCTTGAACTTGAGTAATGACGCTTAACATTTGCATTGGATCATTAATATCTAATTTAGTATTGATGCCATTTAAGTTAACCTTATTGCCATTAACATCATAGCCTTCTCAACCTTTGAGCGAAGCAAGCATATTTTGCAAACCAATAGCATTATCTTGCATTGATTTACGGTTGGCTTTTAATTGTGCACCAAGATTTGCGATTCTATCAACAGCTTTTTCTGCTTTATCGCCAAGGTTGTCATATAATCAACCTAGATGCTCTAAAACATCTTCATTAAAATCAAGTTTAATTTCTAATTTATAGGCATCTTTGTCAAGCATTTTATCAGCTAGGTCATTCATCTGATCAATTTCTTCTTGACGTTTTTCTTGCCACAAATTAATTGTATCTTCATATTGTTTTAATGCGTCTAATTGTTTTTTATAATCATCTTCTCGTTTTTTATATAAATCTTGAGCTTCTTGATATATTGCTTTTGCTTCTTCTCATTGATCCTTTGCCGCATCTCCTTGATCACTTGCATTTCAACGGTCAACAGCTTCATTATATTCTTTTGTAGCGGCATTCATTGCAGCAACTGCAGTATTATTAAAATTATCCTGAATCTTTGAAAATAAGTCTTCATAACTTTTTAAAATTCCATCTGGGCCAAATTGAGCTTCAATTTCTTTTTTGCTCATTCCAATATCAGCAAGCACGCCTTTTAAAGCTTTTTCGTCTATTTTGCGATATTTCTCAATTTCTTTTATATATTTCTGAGTTAAACCAATTTGTTCTTTTGTCTTTTTGATTTCCCCATCCATATATTTTAGATGTTTGGTTCCAAAAGCCCTTTCTTTATTCTTATCTAATCTCTCTAATTCAGTGTCTAAATCTTCTATAGCTTCTTTTATATCATGATAACGATCTTCTTCTTTTTTAGCTTCTATATAATCTTTTTTCTTTTCTACAGATTTTTTCTTAGGCTTAGAACCACTTCCACCACCTCTTCCTCGGTTTTTAGCTCCAGCATTTCTATTAGCTTGAGATAAATTACGGGCTGTCCCTCCTGTAAATGTACTTGATGCTAAAGCATTAGCCATACTAGCTTGAGTAGCGATTTGAGCAGCACCTCCGCCGCCATTACTGCCTTTAATAATTGGAATTTTAATACTGCCGTCTTCTTGAACATAGTTTCTTACAGTAGCACTATCCGATGCAATAGTATATTGCTTTCCTGTGTTTGGATCAGTAAAAGTTACCTGACCCTCAGATTCTGCAGTCATATTATCTGCGGCACTAGAGGGAATTTCCATTGTATCAACAATTGGGGTATACCCAATACTCGCCAAAGCTTGGTTTAATTCATCTGCACCTATTTGACCAGCAGTTACCATTTTTAATAATTCATCATAAAATGGTTGTGAATCAATCTTAGAACCTATTTCAATTTCATTTAAATTAACTTCATTAATAGCATCTATTAAATCTTGTTCAAGTGCAGTTAAATTACCACGAACACCATCAAAAGAGTCAATTGTACTAGCAGCCACATTTTTCATTAATTGGTCAATAGCTTCAGCATTACCATAAGATGCTTCTCTAATAAGATCCATATTATCAAGGATAAATTGATCATCAATACCACTTACATCAATATTAGCAATATCTGCTAAAGCTGCTCGCGTTCCCTCGATTGCATCTGCATAATCTTTATTATCTTTAACTCACTCTTTTCCCTCTTCTTGAGACATTTTGAGAACATCTTCTCAATTTTCTCAGTTATCGATCAAAGAGCCTACACCTTGATTAAGACGCATATTCGCTGTTGCGACCTCAGCAGCTAAAACTTTATTATCCTTTAAGGCTTCGTTAGATCTCATTAAATATTCAACATATTCATTTCATTCATCCATATCTAGGCCTGCGTCTTCAGCACGCTTCATCTCAATTTGGAATAAACGATCTTGTTCTGTTTGATGTTTTATATCTTCAATGGCTTTTTTTAACTCTTCTAATGATTTATATTTATCTAATTCTAAAGTAGCAGCAATTTTTAAATCTTCATCAGATAATGAAGCTAATTGAGATTTTATATAATCAGTATTTCCGCCACCTTCTTGAATATTAGTTAAATTTGAGGCAATATCTGTAATTTTTTCTGTTCTGGCTGCTTCAATATATTTATCTGGATCTGCCGCAAAATTCTCTTTTGCATTCTGTAAAGCTTGTTGATATGCTTCATAAGTGATTTCTTCAGCATTTTCAAAAGTTGTTAAAACTTCTTTTGTAAGTTGTTCTTCAACTCATCCTGCCATAGTTGTATTACCAACAGTAGCAGTTATATCTTGGCCTATTTCTTTATCTACTCCAGAAGTAACTAAACCTAACTTTTGAGTATCTTCTAAAGCATTAAATTGTTCTTGAGTAGCAACTAATTCTTGAACTTTGTCTGCATTATTATATAAAGCATCTACTAATAATTTATTGCTTGCTTCTGCTTTATATCCATATTCTAATAAAGCAGCTTTTAATTCTTCTCTGCTTGAAAAAGCAGCTCCATTTGTTTTTTGATAAACATCAGCAAAAGCTTTCATTTCTTCTGCTGAAACAGAATCAGTGCCGTATATGCCTGAATATTCAATAGAATTTCCTGCTTTTTTAGCTGCGTCATTAAATTTATCTTGATTATTTTGTTTACTTGTATTATAAGATTCAACTTGAGCTTGAACGACTCCTTCATATTGTTTTTCAATAAAGTCATTCATATCTTGCTCGCTAATCTGAAGAACTCCTCCAACATTTTTTACTTTTGCGGCTAATTCTGGATATTTTTCAATTAGAGCTAAAACACTTTCATTATTTTCCCTGACAGCTTCAGTTCACTCTTCAGTCCCTCGTTTTAACTCATTAATAGCCTTTAAAGCATCTTTATGATCTGCTAAAGTTTTATATAACTCATCATAAGCGTTTTTGGTTTCTTCCGCTTTTTGTTTCGCTTCTTCTGCGGCTTTATTTGATTTCTCTAGTGCATGAGCGTCTTTCGTAATTCATAAATATAAAAGTCCTAACGCTACTAATATTAAACTAATTTGTCAAGTTGCTAAATTTGTGACTACAGCTAATCCTTTTATTCCTGAAATAAGACTAGGAAGTCCCATAGTAATTGCTGAAATTCCTTGTCTTATCTTTTCACTTGCTGAAGCATTTTTATCAGACATAACTTCTCAAGTTTTTGAGAATATTGCCACACTTGTAGTGATTTGGCTAACCGCTCTGGCACCTTTTACAATATTATCCGCATAATCATCTACTTTTGTAATAACTTGCTGCATTCTTTGCTGAAGATTTGTCTGATTATTAGATAATTCTTCTCCAGTTTTGGCCATCTCTCTTTGAGCATCTGCGGCTTTTACATAACTTTGAGCCAATTTATCCGCAGCCTCTAATGAAGTGCCAGAAGTATTTACAAAAGTATCTACTGCATGATTATATTGATCATCTAAATCAATTAACTCTAACTTAAGTTGTCGAGTAAGATCTAACTTAAGTTGTCGAGTAAGAGAAGCATCTGTAGTTTTAGCTAATTCAGCTTCTTTTTGAGCCTTAATTTTACTATAGCTTTCCATTTGCCGAGCTAAATTAGATTCTGAACTCATATAAATTTCTGAATCAAAATCTTTTCCTTGCTCTCTCATCGTTTTTCGTCTAGTTTGTGCACTTAATTCATCATTTTCTTTTTCAATATCTTCTAAATTTTGAGCAGCTGCCAAATGACGATCTTGTAATATTTTATTCGCATCTAACAATAATTGATTTTGTTTTAACTGTTCTTCTGTCATATGAGAACTATTTTCAATTAATGTTTGTTGCAATGCTGCTGTGTTTTGTATAATCGTTGATTGTGCGGAACCAGTATATGTGCCTTCATCCATACTAGTTTTGGCAGCTTCTTGTCATCCCTGGGTTCGCAAACTTTCCATTTCTTTACGACCAGAGTCTGTCATCATTTTCATTGAATAAGCAGCATCATGGATACCTTGTTTTAATTGTTCACCAAATAAAGAAGTAACAACCGTTCCAACAACACCTAGTACACCTTGAAGTCCACCTATACTATCAATTAATGAGTCTACACCTTTAAGAATTTCCGCTATTCCATCTAAAATAGTTATAAAAAATTTATCACTAATTAAGTCTTGATAAATAGATTCTCAAGCAGCCTTAACTCTTTTTTGAGCTGCTTCTCAACTCTCAGCATAAATGTCAGCTTGTTTTTGAAGTGTCCCCTCTGCACCTCGTGTAACTTCTAAGTTCTTTTGGAAGGTATCTCAATTATCAAATAAAGCAATTAAATTAGCATATTGCCTTACGCCACCAACAGTTTGAGCTAATGCAATTTGAGTATCTCTACCTAATGTTTCTCATTTAGAACCAATTTCATCCAAAATGGTATCCATATCTTTTAAATCACCATTTTGATCTTTAATACTAACTCCAACAGTCTCCAATGCTTTAGAATATTTATTTAAATCAGTGCCATCTTCTAGTGTTTCACCAAGTTTTAAACCTTCTAATCTTGAGAAAATTGTTCTAAAACTATTACCAACAGTAGACTCTGATTGACGAGTTTGTGCTACGACAGTTGCTAATGCGGTTGCGGCATAGTCATAACTTAATCCAACTGTATCTGCGATTGCCGCAAATTGTTGCATACCATTCGCAATTTCTTCTGAACTAGAAGCGGTTGCTGCACCAAGAGCAGTAATTTTATCGGCAAATAAAGCTAAATCTTCTCCACCCTTCGCAAAGTTATTCCAAATTGCGGTCATATAACTAGATACATGCTCTGCAGATTCTCCAGTAACATTCGCCATTTGAATAGTAACATCTGTCCTAGCTTTAACATCTTCATCGCTCAAACCTTGCTGATAGTAAATTAAGGCAGCATCAGTATATGCTGTTGTAGTTGTACTTAGGGCTTGTGCCGCTTTATTTGCTTGAGTAGCAAAATCTCGCATTTGATCTACGGACCGACCGGTAACAATTGCAATATTAGTTAAAGACTCATTTAAATCTTGAGCATAACCATATGCTCCTTGCAAAGCGCCCATAAAGCCATGTAATACACTACTAGAAATTTGCCATCTTGCAGTATTTTTTAAAGCAGTTCAAAATTGATCCATTAACTTATTGGTTCTTTTTAATGGTAACTCTGCGTTTGAAATAGCTTGAGCTAAATTCATAAAGGCCTTACTACCTTCTGGCCCGAGCGCAGATAATTGTTCTCGGTACTGCTCTAAGCTCATACCGCTAGATTTCATTGTTTCAGCAAATCTTCCTAAATCTAATTTACCAGTATTTACATTAGTCGCACTTTCTAATTGAACTTTTAACTGAGCAGCAGCAGCAGTTGCATCTTGAATTTCTTTAGAAAATCCTAATTTTTGATTGCCTAAAGAGCTACTTGTCAATTTTGTTAATTGATTTTGTAAATCTTGCAATTGCTTTTTAGCCTGAGTAGTATCCGCTGTAAAAGCTAGATTAACATTTAACTGTTTAGCCATATCTTTCTGCTCCTTTCTCTCCTATATAAAAAAATTGCCCTATGAAGAACTTAATCCTCATAGGGCATTAATATGTCTATTCTTCTCTAATATTTTAAAAAATAACAGAGTCGATTAACCAAGTTTGGTTAATACTTGATCTAGAAACTGAACGTTCTCTTTATTACCAATCTCTTTAGTAAGTTTTTCAATATCAAAATTTAAATTACTATAATCTGTATTTAATGAATCTAAAATACCATAAGCAGAATTCTGATATTCATAAACACCATCAACCGTGTCAACTAACATTGAATATAATTTAGTTAATTCAGTGTCAGCCATATTCTCTTCTAACTGTTTTTTAAATCCAGAAGCAGTAATCTCATCATACATTTTAACAGCATTTTCTTTCTGCTTGTCAGTAATTGCGAGATTAGTGTAGTACTCAACAATCTTTAAGTCAAGATACATATGAAGTTTACCCCAGTTTGCGAAGCGATTTTCATCGGCTGCTGCATTAATAACTTCAGATACTAGCTGTAATTTATCTTGAATTGAAATATATTGCTTGACCTCAATAACCTGATCTCCCCAGGTGAACTCTTTTGGAGCTACTTCAGAGGTTAATTTTAATTTTGCATATGTTGGTTTAGTTTTTGGCATAAATAAACCCTCCTTTTTCTCTTATATTATAACAAAAATTTTTATAAAATCAGATGTTACTCTTCATATCCTGAGTCAGATTCTTTTATATATTGCATAGAAATCTCAATTGGAGTATAAATACTATGATTTTTCAAACGCATTTTTCCTTGTTCTTTAAAAATAACATCATCAATAATAGCAGCTGTACTACGTATCATAATATTATTTTTCCCAGGTTCATTTACAATAAAATATTTGGCACCTTCAAAAAATTGTTTTTGAAAATTTTTATAAATTAAACCACTACCAGTTAATTCATAAATCATTCTTAAATGATTTATATGTAATCTTACATTAGCAATATCGTCTTCAGTTTTATTTGCATTTATAGTATTTATTCCATACATTGCAATTGCAGCAGATAAACCCTTTCTACCTGTTATATAATTAGATGCACCAAATATCGCTTTTATTAAATTGCTATTTCCTAAGTGTATTAACTGTCCAGTATAGGATTTTAAAGAAAACGTTCCTGAATTTAATAAAGATGGAATATCGCTTCACTCATCTGGTAATCCATAAGATATATTCATTTGCTGAGTAATTGTTGTTCCTCCAATAACATCGATTTTACCACTTCTTGCGACAGTAGATAATAATTCACTTTTTAACTCATCTACAGATTTTCCGAACTCTTTAGACAAACTATTTAAAGCCCCTTTTGCGTAATTAGTTGTCAAGGTTTGTAAGGTTATCCCTACCGACGCGGCATTAGCACCAATAACAAAATCTTTATTGTTAAAAGATTGATTTCCTAATGTCTCTCAAGTTGTTGAAATCATCTGAGACAATCCTTGTTCAAAATTAAAACCACCAGAAACTCCTGCAACATTAAATAATTGTAAAATATTAGGATTTTTTTGTAATAATTGCTGAGCAATATCTTGAATAAAGTTTTTTTGTATATTATTAGATGGTTTTTTTAATTCATTTAATAATGAATTAAAAAAAACTTGTAACTTATGAGCATTTTTTTTATCTTGTGAGATAAAAGAATTACTCATTATTCTTTTATTATCATACTGTTCATGAATGTCTGTTAATATATCAATGGCCCTTTTGTCATCAATCATTATATTACCTTCCTAAAACTAAAAAAAAGGAGAGGGTTATTCGCCCTCTCCTTCAATTTCTTCTTCAACCATGATTTTTAAACCTGGTTCTGGTTTTATGATAGTAATTTTAGCTTTAGATAAATCTAATGCAGGCTTCACTACACCAACTTTCTGCTCAGGTTTAACAATGGTAACAGTTACTGGTTTAGCAACCTTTCTTCTTTTACTAGAGCGAGAAAACATAGGTTTTACCTCCACTAGTTATCGTGGTTATCAGCTGCTGGACCTTCTGCACCACCGGCATAACTCTTTCCACCAGCCCAAGTGCGGCCACGATGGAGGTCATTATTAGCATCAGAAGCAGTTGTAGCACTTTCCATAATCTGGATAGCCGCAAATACTTTATGAGTCTTATCAAATCTTGTGTAATCTGGGAATGCATCCATTGTGAATGTAAATGTGGATGGATCTCCAGTAGCAGCCATAGTGAATGTAAATGCAGACTGAATCTTGCAGTTAGGAATAATGAATTCAGCTGGGTGGTCAACACCATTTGTATCTCTCCACAGTGTAGAACCTTCTAAGTAATAAGAACCAGCAAACTTTTCAGCATCAATTTCAATCTGTTTAGCGCCTTCTCTAACTGGATGATAATAATCAACTAAAACACCATTGGCTAATTTATAATCTGCTGCTAAATGCTCTGCTACGTATTGATCTCTAGTTGGTAAGCAATCACTTTCACCAAAGTTGCAATCATGTTTATTGACAACTAATTTAAACTTACCAGCGAACTCGCCTTCTGCTTCTGCCTTAACTGCATCAGCACCTTCGACTCTAACGATTTCATTCTGGTCAACGATGTATGGTTCAGAAATAATCTCACCATCTTTAGTAAACATAACACAAGCATAGTTTTCGTTTTCAACTAAATTACCTTCAGCATCTGGCTCTGGTAATAATGGCTCTTTATCAACATAAACAGTTAATACTGCACTTTCACCTTCTCCTTCAAGGCTAAAAGCATCTGTTGTTTCAACAATATGCTGATAAATAGGAGCTGAATTAGAAGCTTCAATTAAACCAGCACCAGTTAAAACAGATAAGCTTTCTGGTGAAATTAAGGCATCTTCCATTGTGAAAGTAACTGTACGTTCACCTTCCCATGCCATTAAACGAGCATTACCTTTACCACCATTCGCATAAACAGTAGTAGAAGCACCTTCTAATGTTGAAGTGGTAAGCGTATCGAAATATAATACAGGTTCATTCTTGTAGAAACGCTTGTTACCAAGATCCATTGTACCCTTAGCTCTTAATACAACGTCAACGACGTCACGAACACCATATTTCATGGGCTTCTTTCCTCCTTCTTTTTTTAATCTTTGTGGATATTTCGCATCCAATCTTCAGGCTTGCCATCGGCCTTTGCCCCAGCAAGTCTTGATCGAATGTCAATATCTCAATTTGTCCAAAGACCAAATCTTTCTAAAAGATCATTAATTTGATATATTGTACAAGATATTAAATCTTTTATTGGTAGATGTAAACCAATAGCTAATACTGAAATATACTTGGCATATATGCTGCCTACGTCTTCCCCCTTCAGTTTAGCTACTTTCGCACGGCCTGCTTTGATTTTATCTGCAATTTTTTTGGCCTGCTCATTCACTGGATTGAAGTCATCTACCTTTTTCTTTAAACAAAAAACTTGCCGTAAGATTGTTTGAAATTCTTCGAAATTTCCTTCATCTATTATAATGTTTGTTCCATTATAATTTAACAATAATGACCTTGGAGTTGTCATTACTTTAGTATTAGGGAATACTAATGATAATGCATCTATAACAGATTCCTTCTGTTCTTTGGCCTCCTTCTCAGTCATCATTGTCATAAATATCTGAAAATTGGTTGTATTTGATAAATCTCTTTCGACCCCCAACTGTTCTTTATCAAGGCAAAAATATTGTATGCCTGATAAAAACTGCCTTTCTCCAACCATTGAAATTTCTTTAATAGTTGGCTGATGAACTATAATTTCACAATTAGGAATTGGTATATCTACACCAGTAAATAGTGCGAGATCTAAATCTTTCATTATTTACCATTAAATAGTTCATCAAAGTCAGCTTCCATCTTCTCTTGGTCAGCTGGGTTCGGAGTCTTCTTCTTATCTTCACCACCATGGACTGCTTCATACATTAGAGTTAATCCTGCAAACTCATCATTTAAAACGATTTGGCTTGCTCCCATAAAGTGAAGTTCGCCAATACCTGTTAAATGCTGATTATCAAACATCGAGTCAATCTCTGCAGCAATTCGATAAGGGCGTAACTGATAATCCTTAAGCTGCCATTGATCAAAATGGCATACAATATCAAATGTTACTACATTATCTCTAAATTGCGGATTTGCACTCGGTGTAAAATTGTCCATTGAAATAATGACATAAGCTAATACACTTCTGTCAATATAAATCTTTGGTACAATTTTAATTTGTTTGCCGATTAAATCTGCTGCTTGCGCCGGTGTTAGAGCCGGTCGGTCAAGCGCGTCCCGATCTGTATAATAGAGAATCTTGCATAGATTCTTATTCTTCAGCATTCAATCCGTTATAATTGCCAAGTCTTTATCAACCGACATAAACGATGAATGTGGTATCGTATAATTCTTTATTATCATAATACTCCCTTTTCTCCTTAGAATAAAGACTCTACAACTATAGTCTTTTCAGATGAGCCATACTTCAATGTAAATTGTCCACTATAACCAGACATTCACTTGAGTGTAACTTTCTTATCTTCGACTTTAAGCTGAACTGGAACTTTTTTATCAATGCTCCATGTAGAGTTTTCTTTTCCTCTATAAAAATACTTATATTCAATTTTCGGTTTAATGAATGTTTCACCCTTGATTGACTCTGCTTCTTCATGACCGGCGTTTGGGTCGACCGGTTTAAGCACCAGCGCATCCACCAGAGATCTATCAAGATCATCCCTAGTTTCATTTGCATAGTATTCAACCGCATTGATCTGAATCAAACCATCAGTGCTAACCGCATCCATTGCCTCAACTCTTCAGCAAGTATCCTTATCATATTCTGTAATTCCACCTAAGTAAAATTTAGTATAACGATCAAAATACTTCATTGCTTCTGGAGTCTTTGTCATATAGATATTTAGTGAATGGTTTGGGGTATCAACACTAATCCCATTTTTTTGAATATAATTAATTTTTGTTTCTACTGGACCACGCACAGCCAGATGCTGAGTGTGTTCATTACCCTCTTCATCTAGCCACGTTACTGTATAATTACACTTTCTAATCTGCCCTTTAAAATAAGCCAATTCAGTATAATCTCTAGTATAAATGATCCATTTTGTATCAGTGTTTATTCAATCAAATACATCTCCAGGACTATAACGATATTCAAAACCAACAGAGACAATTTTATCGTCATAATTAAACTTTGTTTTATCTGGATTAATAAGAGCTGGAGCCTCTTCTTTATCTATTGAATCAGTATGTCTGATTTTCGCTGCTTGATAAGAGTATTTTGTAGCATGATCTAAGCTCCATCTTTTATCTCTTATCATTCTGTCTTGCTGCGGCTGACCGCCATGTCAGTTTAATCTATTTGCCATTAAATTTACGCCAGTGAATTGAGAATTATTCATGAAATACCTCTCTTAATAAAGATATCGACTCAAACACAGTTTTTCTATAAGTCGTAAATTCAATTTCTGCTTTTTTTAATCCCTCTAATTTACTTAAAAGTATTAAAAATTTTTCATCAGCAGGTAAGATTTCTCCTAAACCTACAACTTCAATTAAAACTGTATTTAACTGCTCTCCCCAATCCTCATTATTTTCTCGCATTGGAATAAGTTTCCACAACTGATTTGTTAATCTATTAACATCAGCTTTAACGGTATCTTGAGAAAATTTTATACTATAAGATTTCTCCACCATCGTAGATTATCTCGTAATCTTCATCTATTTCACTATTACCGCTACTATCGCAATCTGTATCAGCAGCTCGACGATACCCACTAATATTATAATTAACCCCAAATCCCATTGCTGGAGTCCAATTTGATCTAATATTTCCTTTTGAATTGGTGTATCTTCTTTTATACAATCTTTGCATATGAAAAGATTGTCTTTGGCATTCACCTAATAAATTTAATAATTTGGCAAGATGGTTAGCTTGAGAAGTCATTTTAAAATCAGACCCACTATATTTCATACGAGTATTCTCAATAGAAGTGACTTGTCTCTGTAGTCACCCACACATCATTAATAATGCTAAAATATTGATTTCCTCACTGGTCAAATCTGCCTCAAAATACGACCTTTCGACATATACATCACAGATTTCTTCATCTTCTGGACCATCTGGAGTATTCCATACGACTCCAATTACTAAATCCCCTTCCTCAACTTTGTCTTCTCTAACAACAAGAGTCTCTATCGTATAATCATCAAGAATTTTTCGTGGAAATTCAAAACCAGGAATCGCATCAATTAAAAGGGACCGTAGGTCCCTCATTGTATCTTCTGGAGTTAACTCCATGTACATGTCGTCTGTAATTTTACCAAGAAAGCGGTTATATACATCGGTGAATTGAGTTCCCATTGTATAACTCTCCTTTCTTATTTATTATTTTTTAATAATCTTTGTTCCAGAAGTTCTTCTAGCTGGATTAGTCTGGACTCTACGTACCTTTGGGGCAGCTGCAGCGACCGGTTCATCGCCTTCCGCAGCCTTATTCTCTCTATCATGAGCAATAGCCGCATCTACATCAAATCCAGTTTTTTCTTTAAGAGCATTTCTCTTTGAAAAATCATTTAGCGGAATTTGAACGCTTAAATCTTTAATCATATCAATAACACCTTCTGGTGCAAAATCTAAAGCATCTAAAAATTCATCCAAAGTTCCAGTTTTAATTAAAGCAGCGACATTATCAGCATTCATATAATATTCAGGTTCTCTATGGATATTTAATTCATCTAAAATCTGTTCATCTTGTACCAAGAGGTGGTTTCTGATTAAGTCGAGGCCGCCACTTGTATATGATAAGGCTTCAACCTCTTCTTTTGGAACTCTAATAGTCTGTCTTGGAGCTAATTCTCTACGAATATGTCTATCTGGAATATTGTAAATAATCTTACCAGCGCTCCGATTTTCGACTGTTACATAATCTGCCATATTATTATCTCCTTTTTCTCCTATTAATGAAAATAAGGGGAGTGGGGATTTACCCCTAGCTCCCCTTTTTCTTTCTATATTACTATTTGTTAAATATTACGGATTTACTGGATCCTGTTCTCCAGATTCGTCTTCTTCAACAACAACGACGTTTTTAACAGTATCAGCTAACTGGAATGCGCCTTCCTTAGATAATGAAGTATCCTTGTAAACGCAAATTGCATTGTTCATCATGCAAATGACGCCGACTTTCTTATAAACCTGGATTTCACGGCTCCAGTCGCGGTTATTTCTTTCATCAACTAATGTATCGCCTTCGAAAGCAACCTTAACTGGTTTCATATCTGCGCCAGATGGAATGATCCAGCAGAATGAAGGATCAATAACTTTTTCCTTACCTTCAACAACATCTTTATAAGCATTTGGTAAGATAACAACATTCTTATCTCTGTAACCGCTTAAACGACCTGTTCTGTAAAGTTCATCCTTCATAGCTTCAGTGTATCTCCAAGCTTCCTGAGGGATCATCTTAACAGCAAATTCGTTAGTACAGAAGATAGTAACATTACCATAACTTTCAGCTAAACGAACTAATTCATCAAATGAAGCAGCATCGAAGCCATTAGAAACAACACGGTTCATAGCTGGGAGCTGGCTGATAGCACCTTCAAGAGCCTTGCCAATTTCTTCATAAACAAGGTCATCCATACCTTCCATGACGATATTGACTAATTCTGCGAAGTCTGCACGACCGTCTAAGAATTCTTCGAAGCCAATCTGAGCAGCTCCACCGATAGCGCTAGTTGGAACTTCAAAGCTTTCAGATGCTCTACCGAGCTTGAAGACTTCATAGTTACCAGCAAGACCAACTCTTGTAATGAACTGTTTAGCACGATTAGTGCCATCAATTTTTCTTCTGAACATTGGTCTGTCGCCCTGAGCAAATGTCTTAACTTCTGCGAACTGACCATAGTTCTGAATAACTCTCTGTGGTAAAACATCAGAGATTGTTTCTTCAATAATGGAGAATACTAAATTCTTATTCTCACGATATAACTGGTAAGTACCAGCGATTTCTTTGAACTCTTTACGAAGAGTTTCATTTAACTCTTCATAGCTAAAATTCTGTCCATTGTAGCTATACGCTGTAGGAGCAGAAGGATTAGCTCTGGCTACCATTTTAGCCAGCGTAACGAAATTTTTCTTATCTAACATTTCCTTTACCCCTTTCTAATTACTTAACGCGCATAACCTTAACGCCTGGCTGCATATCAGGCATTGTGTAAACTTTAACAACCTGCATTGTTGGATGTAAAGCATCAGCACCTTCGCCAACTTTTAAATAACCATCAGCATCTGGAGTTAGCATCATACCAACTTCAAGGCTGCCTGGTTGAGCTTTAATTGTATTTGTAGTCCAAATATCACCAATATTAATCTTGAATAATCTTGGAACCATTCTTGTTCCAGCTGGCATTAATTTAGGTGTCTTATATGGTTCAACAACATGGAACGGATCAGCTGTAGAATCAACTTCATATGGAGAAGCAGATTTAGCAACACGTTCTGGGTTTGGCTGACCATCAGCATCTAATTCACCATAGAAACGAGCCTGCCATTCAGTTAATGCCTTTGTTCCATCAATTGGGCTATAAACACGAGCAATATAATCTTCTTTCTTCATTGCGAAATCGCAATCCTGTTCGAAATCACGGTAGACCTTGACTTCATTAAAGACCATCATCCATTCGCCCTTACCTGCAAAGTCAACTGCACCACCATCAGCAGCAGCATAGTTATATGTTGCGAACTGACCGTTTTCTAAAATGTCAATATCAGCTGCAGCTGGTAACTGAGCATAGATCTGACCAGTTTTCTGAGCTGAAAGATGGTTTGGTTCGACCTGGCCGTAACCACGAGCGACATATGTGGCTTTTTCACTTAATCTTTCTCTAGCCATTTATTGTCTTCCTCCTCTATTATTCCATTTCTCTTTTCGTAGCTAAAGCTGCTTTAATCCAAGCTGGAGTTAAATCATCTTCAACACTATCACCTAAATTAAATGTAGTTTTAGTGTCTTTAGGTTCTTCATCTTCACCTAAATCAAAACTAACTTTGTTACGAACACAAATTACAGAAAGCTTAGCTTCGATATCATCAACAGAATAGCTATCAATATTTTCGATAACATCTTTCTTGTCTTCGTCTGAGAGCATATAGAAACTGTCGATCATACTCTGCTTTTCTTTACGATCAGCGACCTTCTTAAATTCTACCAGCTCATCATAGTCAGCTTTCATTGCATTGAACTCTGTCTGCAATTTTTCATATGCATCCTTAAGTTCTATATATTCTTGAACTTCATCAAGATTATATTTAACGCTTTCGTCCTGAACTTCTTCTTCAGGTTCCTCAACAGGAGCCTCCACTTCTTCTTCTGGTTCTGCTACTTCTTCTTCTTCAGCAGGAACTTCTTCGGGAGCCTCTTCTGGTTGTTCTTCAACTTTTTCTTCTTCTTCTTTAATCTCTTCGATTTCTTCTAATTTCTTTTCGTCTTCCACAGAATCTGTCCCTCCTTCTTGAGTAATCTCTTTGACCTGTTCCATCATACTAAATAAGCGTTTCTGGAAATCTGGTTCAAATGAAAATTGCACTCTGGTGATTTGTGCGCCTTCGAAGCAAGGCTCAACATCTTCTCCTAAAATACAAAGTTTAGAGATTATTGCTTCATTGATAATAAAGAAACTTGGTCCTTCATTATCTTCTTCTGACCAAAATCCTTTTAAGGTTGGCTCATGGAGTTCCATTGATTGATTATTACCTTTTTCAATAACTCTTTTAGCTTCTGGCCATTGTTCTGTCCATAAATATCCTTCTGTCATAAGATACTCATGTTCAACACCATCATCTAAAAATTTCTGGAACCAAACTTTAGCATTTAGGTCAACAAACCCATAGGCTTGTGTAGTATCTTTGAATTTTCATTCTCCATTTGATACATCAATAATCTGATTATGGGCCTCAAAATCACCCTTGGTTTCATTGTAAAATCCAACAATCGGACAGCCAGGTAGGGATTTAGCCATCTCTGTCGCAACAGCCTTTGTAATAACACTACCATTACGATTTGGCTCATCCCCTACATAGCATACCTTGATTTGACATTTAGAAATCAAAGGGTTCAGAGGAACCATATCAATAATTTCGATAGGAGATTCGACTTTTATACTTGTATGTTCCATAAGTTCCTCCTACATTGATTCCCTATTTGCGATAGTTTTATCGCTCAGCTCAGTTTCATCTTTTGCCGGACGACCAACTTCACTATCTTCTGTATTAATTTGACCATTCCCATTAGAAGATTTATTCTTTTTGCCCAAAGCTTGAATATCTTCGCTGCCAATGGTTGAGGACATCATTGGTGGTATCATGACTTCACTTAATCCTAAAATATCATTTTCAAAATAAGCAGTATTCATGATGGAGTTTTGAGAATGTCCTAATGCAATCTGTGCAAACATTTTGCCATATCCAATCTGCATTTCTTCTTTATACATTTTAGATAATTCTTTATAATTATATTGAGTAGTATCTAGAATATAAAATCTGAAATTGTATTTTTTCTTGTTTTTGGCTCTCCTCTGGATTATTGTATCAAATAAAATTTCAAATTGCAACTTTAAATCACGCATGACACCTTCATCTTCTAAAATTGAACTAGCTAGTGCCAAATTACTTTCAGAGTTAAATAGGCCTTTTGACACACCTGCGGTATTGTAGACTGTTCTCTCAACACGCTCCAGGTCATCACTATCATTATCTCTGGTGTCAGCTAGGTCAATAGAGTCGATGTCCGCAAATGTAGTAATAATATCCGTTCCAATAGTGTGCTGCAACATCGCAACTGCATTGTTATGAATATCTCTTGCTTCATCAACATCGAAGATTAAGTCGCCATTCTTATCTATTGGTAATTTTTGAACAATAATCTTTAATAAATCTTGCATCTGTTTGCGGCGATCAAGGTCTTGTGCCGCATCCAGGTTAATTAAATCTGGAATTACGTTAATAAAAAGTGGTAATTCACCTGCACCCGCAAGTGAGAACTTAATCGCATATCCTGGATCTAATAGATACCAAGCACCATGCTTAAATTCAAATCCATCGGATTCCAATTTACCTTCTTTGTATAATAAATATCCCTTTTGGAAGTCTTTTGGAAACATCTTTAAGACCTTCATACGATAGCTAATATCTGGGAACTTATCATCAAAATATGCCATATTAAATTCAACTGCTGGCATATTATTTACAGAGTATCTTGAACGGCAGTATTCTGGAGGTAGTTCTTGAATTAATAAACTATTTTCTCCTTCAACCACATATCCATAAAATACTCCATACTTAATAACCTTAAGTGCAATATCACCGCATACTTTTTTAATATGTGTAGAATCAAGATAATCTAATGTCTTAAAAAAATCATTAATAACAACTAAACTTTTCTTTTCATCATCGAAAATCTTTTCATCATAAATCGATGGAATTGTATACCAATCCCAGCGGTACATTGTCGCATAATAGTTTACAATACGTTGATAAATACCATTTGTTCTATAGAAGAAATCTGATATTGCACGTAATGCTCTATAATCTTTTTCCGCAATTGCTTTTAAAATATCTGGCTTATGGTAAAATCTTCTAAAATACTCATCTATTCTACTATAAGATCCTAAATTCAATATGGCGTCCTCAAGTGTCTTTACACCAATTTTTATTTTTCCATATTCAGTGGTAGAATTACCATCCATGGCAAAGCCTTTTTCTCGAATGGCTTCTTGTCTATCTTTGTTTTCCAAAATTCCACCTCCTAGTCGCCATAAGCTTTTTTAATTATGTAGTCATAACTTAATAAGTTCTCATCAGTATACGGTACTTCTATTAATTTAATACCATGTAATTGACAGAATCTTCTTTTTTTAGCATCATTGTACTGCTGTTGGTATAGCCCTTTTTTGCCACCAAATTTACCACTTGCTTCATAATGTTGACGACCTTGATACTCTATTAAAAAGTCCAGATTACCATCATCATCAAATACTGCAAAGTCAAAACGTAGTGGTCTCCCGTTCGAACTATTTAATCCTTCGAACGATAGTTCCTCTTTGAAGTTAAGCCCGGCCGCAGTCAAGATTTCTTCAATTTTAATTTCTCCTCTACTAGCCCTCATAACTTCCTCCTTATCCTACATGCGAGCTAAATCGCCATTCAGCAGCATTAAATTTTTTCTTTTTCTTCTTCTTACTATCTTCTTCTTGCTTAATGTAATATAGTCCATATTCAAAAGCTGAGAATTTATCCTTCTTTATGCCACGATTAGCTTGTTTCAAGATGATATTAACACCTTCATTTTCTTCACGAAGGTTTAACATCTCCTCTTTTAATATGGAAGTTAGGGTATATGGTTTTAAATATTCTGCCCTTTCTTCAGGGGTCATTTGTTTACCTTTAGATGTTCCTAATAATTTATTTTTTGCAACACGCTCATCTATTAAGAACTTTATTTTACCAGATATTAACTGCGTTTGAACGTTAGAATGTGCTTCAGTATTGATCGGTGCATTTGCCTTCATTAAATACATCGCATCTTGTTCTGTTCGTTCAGTTCTAAATTTCTTATAATCTTGTTCAATATCTGGAGTTGTTCCTCCAATTACGCCAAAATCTGGATACTCTTCACCAGTTAATGGATCAGTTTGTGGCTTTACCATAAAATCAATCAAACCTGTACCAAGACCATTGGCATCAATTACTACTCTTCTTGCTTTATATTTATAAAATAATCGTTTTACTCAAATGGCTTGGTCTTCAAAATGCATATTTTCTAATGAATATAAATTCACTAAAGATTTAATTGAAACATCCCCATAATTTTGTGGAGTTACTTTAAATACTGTAATAACGCTATCACACCCATCTTTACCTGAACTATGACGCGCCACGTCCATAGAAAGTATATAATAACTCTGCATACTAGATCTTCCAGAATATTCATATTCTGGCTTCTGAAGTGATCTATTTCTATCAAATGCATCTCCATTAAAGAATGCATCTGCTGAAGTTCCACTTCACACAGATTCATATTCTCTTTGGAATGATGCTTCATTAAATGTACCATCTCGTTTTAAATCTTGAATAAAGTTTTTATCCAATAATTTTGCTAATACTGGGATACGATATGTGCCGCCCATGATAATAGCTTTTTCTGGCTCAGTGACCATTCACACTAAGAACTGAATTAAGCGGTCATATGCATATGTGTTCTTATAGCCTGCGGTTGTGACATAAATCTGCGATTTATTCAAGGTCTCATCATTCTGTGTAGTCCCATCCATGCAAAGTCTCGAAACATTCATAGTAGGAATAATAACCTGGGATAAGATCTCACCATCAACGCCAACGCACTCTTCTACGAGCCCACCATGTCTACGTTTACCTCTTGATTTTTCACTGGCCGCAATATTATCAAAAAACGAGCCATTTTTAAACATATAGCAGACATAGTCCTTACCTTCTCTAGTTTTACCCGGTCTACGATCCAGTTCCCTATCAAAAGCAGGGACTAGTGTGCATATTTCATTAACTTTTTCTTTAACAATACCAGCTGCTTGTTCTTTACCACCAGAAGTTACAAATAACTTTGCTCTTGGATATAGCACACAGCGGCACATTAATACTAAAATTGATAAAAATGATTTTGAATAAGCACGAGGAAACACCATATAAACATATTTATATCTCATAGCAGCTCTTAAAAACACTCTTTGATAAAAGTAAAACCGCAATCCATTTTCGGGTATCTTCCCATCTCGTCCTGTTTGTAAAAAATCTACAAACATATCAGGATATTCTCTCCAATAGGCAATATACTGACGCACTACTGGTTTAATTGCTTCTAATCGTTCATCCGATATACCGATTTTTCTTCGGTCCTTTTGAATTTGTAATAAATCTTGGAGTGCCATATTACTTCTTTTCCTCCATAAATTCATTCAAACCTTCTATAAATTGCTGGTCTTGCTGCTCAAGATCGTCTTCAAAATCATTAAATTCATTAAATTCGCCATCTGAAATATAGTTTACATCATTTGAGAACAGCGCTTCTTCTAAGATATCTTCATCACTAGCTGCATCTGACTCATTTTCTGCTTCACGAACTTTATCTTCCTCAATTTGCTTGACAGCATTCTCGATTAAGTTACCGATATTGGTTTCTTCAGTAATTAATGAGTGAGTATATTCTTGCAAGTCTTGTAAAACTCGATCTACTTTATCTTGCGGTTTGTCGACATAGTAACGTGGTATAAACCCGTCCTTTTCGCAGATCATAACGAGCTCCGCAATCGAGTCAACCACATCACCATTTTCAGCTTTATTTTGAGCAGCAGTAAATTTACCACTCTTCATTAAGCTATCATACATTTTTTGTGTTTTTTGGGCTCCATCAACATCTCCCAAATCAATCAATTGGTCTAATTTGAGCGAAGTTTTAGCCAATTTTTTTAATGTGTCTTTGTGTCCAGCGCTTTGAATATCATAAGAGTCCATAAAATCGTTATAATATTGCTCAAGCCATACCCATTCAGATGGTTTATATGCCGGGCCCCATTTTAACTTTAAATAAGTGACATCTTCATCACTTAAACCTAGTTCATCTGCGCTTTCGCTATTATCTGCGAATGACATCTGGGTTCATTGCTCCTCAGGACCGCCGGCCGTATGCTCTGGTTCAGTTAATTCTCCTTCTGGAATTAAGAAACTTCTTTCCCGAATAGCTTGATCGATTTCCTGGGCGGTAGCTCCGCTCGCTTCAAGCGCCTCGCGCACTTTCTTATGATCTAGTTCTTGTAAATATTCAGTGTCTTTCCATCGCCAATCTTTAAACTGCTTCAATTTCATTTTAGATAGATATCTACCTAAAATAGTCATTCCTGTTACTTTACGTCTATCAGACCCATATGACGCAAGTAGTTTATCCCACTCTTCTGGAATATATGGGACATCAATTTCTTGTAAAATCCATAAAAATGTACTTGGGTCTCAATTATCAACATGCATTGTTAGACACTTTTTACAAATAGGTACGATACCATTTGGATATTTGTCTAAATTATTTGATTGATAAAATTCTCCTCGTTTCAATGTTTTATGGCATTTTTCACAATATACTAAATTATTTCCAATATTTGTATCCATATAGTACCTCCTTTATATATTTTGCTATAGAGCATTTCTTAATTATGCTCTTTTGCCCCAGGAATAGGTACTTTTTTATTACGGCATTCTTTACATATACTATACCAGCCATCTTTGCTGGTTTTATTCTTACTAAAATATTTATTATGAGCTAATTTAATCTGGCCGCAACGACTGCAACGCTTATACTGGCCTTTTTCAACATTCAAATAATACCAGTCTAATCACTCATCTTCAGCGACCGACGCAATCAACTTAGGAATTTTCTTACGCCATAATGATGAAATATATTCAAGACTATGGGTAACACCAAATTCTTTGTCTAATATTTGTTGAATTTCTGTATTTTGTTTGCCATCAATTTTGGCTTCAACAATTTTTTCATAAATTGGATATGGCTTCAAAGCTTTTTCGCTGACGCGATCAAAATCTGTCATTAAATAATGAGTATCACTATTGAATCTATCTCAACTATTTTGTTTTAATTTAGAATAATTACATAAAATAATTGAACAAATGCTAGGAAGTAATAAAGATACACCTTCTGCCCTTGGATTACCATCTTCATCAATATAGACTCTTTCTGGTAATTCAACATCATATTCACTGCGTACAGCGTGACTTGATTGTACCGGTGGCTTTCGGCACTGTTTGATAACATATTGATCTTTGCGTGCTTCAATAAGAGCCTTTTTCGCAACAAACTTATCCTTACCCTCTGCTTTTTTTAGCACCTCACTTCAAAATGCTATGGCCGCATCAGTTTGAGCTAATTCTGGGATTTCTTCTCTGTCTTTTTTAGTTATTGATATCTTCGGTTGGAATATTACATATTTATCTTCATTTGTTATATTATATACGCCATCTTCTCCATTTTCAAACTGAGAGACTAAGCCTTCATAAGAGATTTCTCTCTTATTGATAGTTGTTAAGCGATTTTCGGTAAGAATTTTTTTCTCCTTTTTCTCTTCTTTCTCCATACAAAAGACGATATAATCACCTAAGATTTCTAGATATCTAGGCTCTGGATGAGGGTTTTCTTCTAAAATCTTATTAACTAATTCTAATCTTTCTTCAGGAGTATTTAGGGTATAATCTAATTTTATCACTAAGTATTCCTCCCGAGTTTTTCTCTCTATACTACTCTATTATACCAGAATTTTTCCGCACTTGTCAAATTTTTAAAATTTTTGCTATAATAATAATAGGAGATGATTTATATGAAAAGTTTTTATAATTATGGAGTTTGGTTTTGTATTTTCGCAATAATTGCGAGTATTTTTAAATTAAAAAATGATAATAGAGTTTTTGATATTATTATTAAAAATGATGATGCTACATCATCTTATAAAGCATTATTTATAGCAATTGCTCTTTGTATTTTGCCTATTATAAATTGGATAGTAGGTATTACTTTAGCCGCAATGGTGGTTAGTGATAAACTTTGGAATAAGGTTATAGATGAGGTTATTAAAGATGATAGATAAAAATTTTTGTAAAAATTGGTTAAAAGAATTGCGCAGTCAGGTTCAACCGGTCGTCAAAGCGGCCAAGCGCAAACGTCCTTCATTAACTATTATTGCTATTGGAGAGCATCCAGAAGTAAAGAAGATTATTGATGATTGTAAATTTGTTGGATGCTATGTTGATAGTTATGAAATTCCAGTAGAAGAATATGAGGAAAATAAAGGGGCTTTTCAGCAATTACTTATTGATATTGATTCAGATGCTATTTGGTTAGCACAAGATGCTGTTGGAATGGTAGATCCAATTAAGACCGTTAATGGGAGTCAGTATTATAATACCCCTATGGCAGTTGGAGTAAGTACTTATCTAAAATCCCTAAATACTACTCCGGGGGTCGCACTTTGTTGGGATACTGAGATTTGTAAAGTATTGTTGAAAGATGGCTGGGCAGTAATTTGTCCAGGAGTGCAAAGTGATATTGATTGGGCGATTGCGCGAGCAGATGCGGTAATCGGTGGTAGCTGGCTTGAAGGTAAGGTTAGGGACGGCGCAACTTTTATTAATTTGGATGAGTGTGATGAATTAGAGAGATGCGGTTTGGTAAGTAATGTGATAAAGGCTTGGGAGGCGCAAAGTAATGAAGATTAAGTGTTATGATTTTACGGAACAGACTAATTATAAAGTGCGGTCGGTGCATGTTTTAGATGCGGCTTTTGATAGTAGGGGACATCTACTGGTTTGGGTAGCAGAAGCAGATAATTTTGCGGACCAGACTTTATCGGTTAGATTGGCTGAGGATGGGGCAGTTATTGGACCTAATGAAGGGTATTTAAAAACCCTATGCGATAGTTTGGGACATTTTTGGCATATATTAACTAAGATGGGGGACTAAGGAGTCCCTTTTTTGGTGGATTCCCGTAAATAAGGGGGGGTAGTGATACCGATTTGGAAAAGGGCCGTAGCACCGAAGGTGCGAAGGTTTTAGCGGGAGTGGCGGGGAGGGCAAAAAAGATCTATACCATTAAAATATTTTTTTCCCGAAAAATACCCCCCGAGTATGTCCTAGTGTTCTGTGTAGCGCGACCGGGCCATGCGATACAGGCCCCCGCCACCCGCCCCTAAATAATAATAAACAAATCTCATCGTATCTGGCTAATAGTTCAATGCTTTATAGAATCTGTAAATAAATAATTAGCAAATACCTTGCTCATAGCGTCGCTGATGGCTGTGGCGACGCTAATTTTACATAGATAAAGCCTCCGCATAATCGCCAGCCATAATGGCCAGTTGAGCAAGCTACTGCGGGCTTCCTGAAACCCCACAGGCAGCAATACAGTGGCACAGCATCGGCAATTGCCGCACTGCCAATAGCTAAACAGTAACTACAGCTGCAGCTGTTGGTCACACAGAGCTACTAGCCTAGACAGCCAAGCACTAGGTAAGCTACGCGTCCAAGAGCAATAGACAATTAATAGCTATTTAGTAATACACAGCACAGTAGCACACTAGGCAAGGCACGTGCACCAGGGGGTAGGCCACAGGGCACCAGGCAGGCAGGACAGGCCAAGGGCTAGCCAGCCAGCGAGCCACGCAACAGCGTAACACACACAACAGCAACAACACTAACACATACACAACAACACACACATGTATAGTATACACTAGTAGTGTACGTACCTACCTACCTAGCCACCTATCTAGGCAGGTAGGCAGGCAGCACTACACAGTAGTAACACACACAGTACAGTAGACCAAGAGAGTAAGTAAGTAGTAGACAGTAGATAACACTACACACAACAGTGATTGCGGAAAGGGCTTACCTACAGGTAGCAGGGAGGGCAGCAGCACAGCACAGTAGATGCTAAGCCTTAGGCAACCAGGCAGAGAGGCTGAGCGCACACGCTGCACAACAGCAGCAACAACACATGTAGTAGTACATACACAGCACAGCAGCTTTGTACAATAGCAGCTGTTGTATACACAATAACACATGAGATGAGACAGTCACAGTCTATTGGCTGCTATGGTAAAGAGGTGCCATCGCGCCGCCAGGAGACGCGGCGCGCCCTAGTTTACCTGTACTGTAGCCATCGCAATCTGGGCAGCCAAATTCGACTAAATAGGTCAACTTTCTGTTTTTCCTGAATTGCTGTTAGCACTCACTAACCTTGAGTGCTAGCACTCACCAGGGCAGGCTGCTAGCGCACAGGTGCTGGCACTCTCGTGCTTAGAGTGCTAATGTTAGTCAAGACTAATTAAAAAAAACACTAAAAAAATTTTTAAAAAAAATGCAAAAACCTATTGACAAATTGTACGAGCTATGTTAAAATGGAATTGGAGCCTTCTTGGGTGGATCACGATCTTGTGAAAAAAATCACAAAAAAAATTTTTAAAAAAGGTGTTGACAAAACCACCATTAGGTGGTATAATGGAATTGGAGCCTTTTTGAAAAAAGATCAAAAAAGGTATTGACAGATCTACGTTTGTGTGGTAGAATGGGGTTGGATCCATTTTTGTTTTTGAAAAAATTTTTTTAAATTAAGTATTGACATTTTTAATTAAAAGCAGTACAATGGAATTGGACCCAATTCGAATTTAAGATCCGCAAGGCCCGGTGAGGGCCGAAAATTGTACACCCTCGCACCACAGAAGTCAAGAACTTTTTTACGAATTTTTTGTGAAAAATTTCACACACCCGGAACGTGGCACACCCGGATCTGTGTGCATGAGTTTAGTAAAAATTAACCAAAAGTTTAGTAAAATTAAACGCAATTTGGGGCTTGACAGATTTTGCGGTTTGGGTGTATAATGGGTTTGGTACCCTCTTGGAAAAGAGGACCGAAAGGTGCCGAAGGCGGCCCGAAATTCTACAGCAACCGACCCCCAAAGTCAATAGTTTTTTTATGAAAATTTTTAAAAATTTTTTCAAAAATCCTGAAAATGTTTTCAGAAAAAAATGTAAAAATTTTCAGAAAACTATGAAATAATTTTCAGAAATTGTGAAAAAATTTTTCAGTAAAAATCATTAGTTAATTTTTACAAAAAATGCACAAGTCATGATGAGTTTAGTGATACTAAACTTTTGTTAAGTATTTCTAAACTTTTCCTAACTTGTGTAAACGCACAAACTGTATTGTGCGGACGCACAAAATGACTTCCGGGGTATTGCGTTTTATCTTGTCATTTGCTATAATTAAGACAGTTAAGGGAGGTACAAAACCTATGATGAAACTCTACAGATTCGAACGTGGCGAGGTGCTCGCTCGCAAATTATCCCGCTCTGAAATTCGCTTTCACGAAAAAGAGTTCGGAAAATTACTTACTATCACAAATTGGAGAGATTAAAAAATCTCTCCAAAAGTGAGCGAAAATTCTTGCAATCTGATTCCGTCTGTGCTATCATAATGGTGAGGAAACCAAAAGGAGGACATCACATGAAAAAGTTGGTTATCAATCATTGCTACGGAGGCTTCAGCCTCTCTGACTACGCCGTCAAGGCTCTCGGTCTGCGGTCTGCCTATGCTGACATCGCACGTGACGATGAGCGGTTAATCGCTCTTGTTGAAGCAGATGCCGACAAGGCAAGCGGCGATTGTGCAAAACTGCGTATCGTCGAATTGCCCGACGGCTACACTGACTACGAAGTCGATGAGTATGACGGCTTCGAGAGCGTCATCTATGTGCTTAACGGCAAAATCTACCACGCTTAAAAGCGTGGCTTTTTTCTGCATGTGCTTGTGAAAATTATAACTTTCACAAGCTCGAAGCGACCCTCGTTGAGGGTCGAAAATTCTACTACAACACGTAAGCAAAGTCAATAGCAAAATTTGCGAATTTTGTGAAAAAATGGACAAAATCCCAATGTGAAAAATGTGTGAAATCGTCATTTTGGGTATTGCATTCTGTAATCATGTATGCTATTATAATGGTGTAGAGAGATAGAGAGGATCAAACGATGAAAAGAACTTACTACTTCGACATGGATGGCGTGCTGGCAAACTTCCACAAAGAGCCGTACAAATACGCTAACGCGATTAACAGAAATTGGATTGCTAGCCTTGACCCGTTCATGAACAATGTCAAAAAGGTTCAGCAGTTAATCAAAAACGGCAACAGAGTTTACATTCTGTCCAAAGCCGCTTGTGAAAATAGCCGTCTCGGTAAACTTGATTGGTTGAACAAATACCTGCCGGAAATCAAAGCCGAAAACATCATTATCATCGTAGGCAATGGTAAAAAAATTGACTACATGAAAGAAGATGGAATCTTGGTAGATGACGACATGAAAAACATCCGCCCTTGGATGAAAGCAAATCAGCGTTACATCTACGTTGAGAACAAAGGCGACAAAGTCTTAGTTAAAAACATCGCTTAACAACGATGTTTTTTTTATCGCACGTTTTTGTGAAAATTAAAACTTTCACAAGTAAAAAAGGTCGCCGTTGGCGACCGAAAATTTTATACCCATACGAATCAGAAGTCAAGAGGAAAATTACAATTTGCTCGTGATTTTTTTCACATGCCTAAAATAGCACACGGAGATGCGTTGTCCTAGAGTTTAATAAAAATAAACAGAAAGTTTAGTAATACAAAACTGCATCAAAATGCAAAAAGGGTATTGCAATTAGAGTAAAAAGGCGTTATAATGAGTACAGAAATAAGGAGAGAGAGGAACAAAAGTTATGACAAAAGGTTACATCTACATGGTTACAGAAATCGGACGCAGAACCGTCAAAGTCGGATTCACAAGAGACTTAGAAAAAAGAAAAAGGTTCTATAGAACCCACAATACAAGTGCACTTTTCTTCGATGTAAGAGAAGGCACGACACAAGATGAGCGTTACTGCCATTTATACCTTGAAGCAATGGGATTTGAAAAAGTCTTCCCAAACGAAACACAGAGCGAATGGTACAAAATCCCAAAAGGTATGAAGAAAAAAGACTTACTCGCTCAAGGATTCACATTCTTCAACTTCCTCGCAAAATGAGGAAGTTTTTTATTGCAGGAATTTGTGAAAATTAAAACTTTCACAAGTTTGTTAGGTGCCGCTAACGGCTCGAAAAATTATACACTATACTCACAGTACTTGTCAAGAGAAAAATTACAAAAAAATTTCTTTAAAAAATTTTCCTAAAACCCTTGACAGATTCCGGGGTTCATGCTATCATAATAATGTAAAGAGAGGTAATACAAAATGACAAGAACTGAAATGCTGAAAAAACTTGAAACACTCGAAAACGAAAAATTCATGCTTGCGATGAAAGACTTCTGGTTCAATTCCGATTGGGAAGAAGATAACCGCCTCGATAGAGAAATCGCTGAAATCAAAAAAACTCTGGCTACCGCTTGAGTTTTTTTTACGAGAGAGATTGTGAAAGTTTTAATTTTCACAAGCCAAAAAGGACACCGATGGCGGTCGAAAATTATACACGTAATAGCCTGCTATTGTCAAGAGATTTTTCGTAAAAAATTACGATTTGTATAATCGCCCAAAACTAACTGTGCGTTCACACAAAGTGTATTTTACCCCTTGCGTTCCGGGCTTGTATCTGCTATAATAAAGACAGAAAGAGAGAGAGGTGTTAAAAAATGTTGTTGTTCAAACTTAATTTGCCTGATGAGGTTGTTATTGATGGAGAGGTTGTCCTTGTTCCGTTCGTTTCTGATTTCTTTGAAGATGAATTTGAGAATGAAAAAGACCTTGAAGAGTTTGCAGAATTTTTGAAAGAAGTTGGTCTTAAAAATATTCTGTTCGCTGATGAATCCGTCAAACATCTGTTGCCTACTGAGTAGGCTTTTTTTAATACCGTAGGCGGTCCGAAAAATTATAGCATGCTATCAACCAAGATGTCAAGAAGAAAATTACAAAAAAATTTTTAGTAAAAAAACCTCCTAAAACTATTGACACCGGATTTAAATCTGTTATAATAAAGGTGTAAAGAGAGGGATAAAAAATGATAACGAGTAAGCATTACAGAGAAGACAGAGCCAACAGAGAAAACTTAATTAAAAAAATTGGCATGGGAAACGAGATCGCAACATTCACAATCGATAGAAACCATCCGAATGGTGCGGAACTTCACACAGTAACCGATACGGGTATCATCATCATTAGAAACGAAAGAACCCACAAAATGATAACAAAGTTAATCGCAAGACCGAACCAAATTAAAAGATACTTCGGAAGAAACTTACAAGGATTAGAAAAGGTGTTAGAACTTGCGAAAAATCACCAAAAGTTAGGATACAATCTAGCATGAGCCGAAAGGCTCTTTTTTAATTGCGGCTGGGCATACTTGTGAATATTTTAATTTTCACAAACCCCGTTGAGGGGTCGAAATATTTTATCATAGACTGCCCGCATTTGTCAATACTTTTTTTGCAAAAATTTTAACAAAAAATTTTTTCCTAAAATTGCAAAAACCTATTGACATTAGCCCGGACTATGTTATAATAAGAGTGTAAAGAGAGAGGTAAAGAAAAATGATGAACACCAACGAATTAGAAAACATGTACAAAGATTACTACTATGACTACTTAGACGATGAGAGCGATTGCACCTTCGTAGAGTGGTTAGATAATTGCAACACTGATAACGATGCAGACTTAAATCAGTTGATTGAGTATGCAAAACAGTTTGAGGAGGAGTAAAAATCCTTCTTTTTTTTGCAAAATCCTATTGACAAAATACCAAAAGTATGAGATAATAAAATGGGAGCCCGCTGGCGGGCGAAAATATAGGGTATCACATCAACCGCAAAATGTCAAGCACTTTTTTATAAAAAAATTTTTTTAAATTTTTGCCCGGAACTATTGACAAAAATAATAAATAATGTTATTATAATAATGTAAAGAGAGGTATTAAAAAATTATGAAACGTAAACTTCGCCCTTCCATTAGAAAAGCATTAGAAATCATCACTGTCATGCTTGGTATTTGCTTAATGTCTGTCTATGACTTCGAACTTCGTGCTATTCCATTCCTTCTGCTTGCGGTTATCGCTGAAATCTGCAACGTAAAAATCTTAGAGAAATTCTAAGATTTTTTTTAAAAATGTATTGACAATTCCGGGGTAGTATGATATTATGAGAATGTAAAGAGAGAGGTATACAAAATGGCAGAAATTAGAAAAGCAACAATAGAAATTCCATACAGCAAACAAATCACAATAGCTTATCAGGCTACAATAACATTAAATGAAAAAACGAGTAATGAAAAATTAAAAAATGAAATCCTTAACTTTGTTTTAAATGACCAAAAAATGATAAAAAGTTGGAAATACGGGAAAATTAAAATTATACTTGACAAATAATTAAAACATGCTACAATAAAGGTGTAAAGAGAGAGGTAAACCAAATGAAAACTTACTACGAAGTACTGATGAACAATAACTACATGAACTCCTTCAAAACCTACTCTGAAGCGTGCGAATTAAAAAAAGAATTAGAACGCAAATACAGAAACGCAAAAGTTGAAATTGTCGCTTACCATGAGTAAGCGATTTTTTTCGTTGGCGGGCGAAAATTATAGCACATCCACATCCAGAAGTCAATAGCAAAAATAAAAATTTTTTTAAAAATTTTTTTGAATTTCCTAAAAATAAGTATTGACAAAACCCCGGACGCATGCTATTATAATAATGTAAAGAGGATAAGGAAATGTTAGAAAACTTAAAAAACAATGAAGGCTTAACGCTTAAAAACTTCAAATCAGTAAATTATAAAACAGGTTACCAAGTCGCCACAGAAGGCTATGAAACTAAATCGCTCCAAAAGGCAGAAGAGTTAGTAAAGGCTTACAATGGTAATTGCGGCGTGTGGTTTGCGGACGGCGTCTACTACATCGACAAGAGCCACAGAGAACGCACAAAAAAAGAAGCGTTAAGAATTGGGAAAATGTGCAATCAAATTTCAATTCTTAAATGGTCGGACATGAGTTTGATTTACTGCTGAAAAGCAGTAAATTTTTTTATAAAAAGGTATTGACACCGGGCGCAAATGTGGTATAATAATAATGTAAAGAGGGAGGAAACAAAGATGACAGACACCTACGAAATTAAGCACATCAACAATACATGGTATGTATTTGTAAATGGAAAAGTCCATGCAGGATTTACCACAAAACGCATGGCTCGACATTGCATTGATACTTTAAAAAACGAAAACCGCTAAAGCGGTTTTTTTTTATTTTTTTTACAAAAACCTATTGACATGCGACCGCAAACATGTTATAATGAAATGGGACCCGTTTAGGGTTCGAAAAATTATAACATACCCCAGCCGCACTTGTCAAGAGGAAAATTGCATTTTTTTTACTTTTGTGTATTTGCCCAAAACGCAACAAAATTACTCAAAACTCTTGCTTTTAATCGATACTATGCTATAATTAAGACAGAAAGAGAGAGGTAAACAAAATGACTGAAAACAAAGGATTCACCGAGGCTTACTATTCTAACTATGGCGGAAAATGGTCTACCGAGTGGTATGAGTTAAGCAAAGAGGACGCCATCAATTGGATGGAAATGATTGTAAAAAAATTTCATCATCCGTATGCAAAACTGTATCAGATTGTAAACAATGAAGAGGTAGTGATTGGAGTTTGGGTAAACGGAATCCGACAGTAAAAAACCGAAAGGTTTTTTATTTTTTTCAAAAAAAAACTCTTGACAAACTTTTGTCCTCATGGTATAATAGAAGTGAGAGCCCGGTATCGGGCGAAAATTTAATTATACTACATTTCACATAATTTGTCAAGAGTTTTTTCAAAAAAAAAATTTTTTATTTTTTTCCTAAAAAGTATTGACACCGGGCTTAAATGTGCTATAATGTAATCAGAAAGAGAGAGGTAAATAAAAATGATGAACATTAACGAATACTTTGACAAAATGTTTGCTGAGGCAAAAGATGATGAGGCTTTCGATGCAGTATGCGAATACGAAGAGGAAGTCTACGAAATGGAAGAAGATGAGTTCATGGCATGGGCTGAAAAAAATCACATTGACTTAACGGCTTCAAGAATGGTCATGGGCCATGAGGTAACGGAAGTTAAATTGTGGTGCTGGGACATGTGCGGAGATTGAAAAAAATCTCCTTTTTTTATTGACAAAATTAAAAATCTATGTTACTATAATAATGTAAAGAGAGGTAAGAAAAATGTACAGACTGACTGATTACACTAACGGCGAAATCACTGAAACTAACGATGTCGAACTGTTCTACGCACTTGCGGAAGAAGCAAGAGACAACGGCTACGAAGTTGTGAAGAACTCTCGCATGGATTGGGAAATCCACTACAGCGACGAAGAACCCTACGAAGATTGGGATGACGAAATCGGCTATGACCCCTACGCAGGGTGCTATACTTGGGACTGCTAAAGCAGTCTTTTTTTTTTGAAAAGGTATTGACAAAACTTACCACCTCATGGTATAATGGGCTTGGAGCACATTCGTAAGCCCCGATCTGGGGGCGAAAAATTATACCACATCAGCCTCCACCTTGTCAAGAGAAAAAATGCATTTTTTTAAAAAATTTTTTAGTTTCCTAAAATTGCGGCTGGCGTATTTTTTGCACAAGGGGTATGGTACTATAATAATGTAAAGGGAAGGTATAGAAAAAAAATAAAAAAAAATATTCAAAACCTATTGACAATTCCGGCAAGTATGCTATAATAATAATGTAAAGAGAGGTACAAAAGATGAAATACTACACAAGAAAAATCACTGAAGAAATCTACAACAATGCAATGGCAAACCATGGATACATCACTTCCGCCGATGAGGACAAAGTCTTCAATATCGCTGAACTCTGCGGATATGGCGTATATAGCCCGAAAGTTGCCGAAACTGCTGACGGCTACGTAGTCAACTTCTACATGGGCAGCACCTGCGATTAAAAACAGGTGTTGACAATATACCCCCTATATGGTATAATATAGGGGTCTTTTCGGTGCAAAAAAATAAAAAAAATGCTTGACTTTTCCGTCCGGGCATGCTATAATAAAATTAGACCCTATATGGCCTTTGGCGGCTCGCCAAGGGACGTGGCGAGCCGAGTTGGCGGTACACCCGGCCCCGTGGATTTTCGCGGGCACACGGAGCCAGGCGTGCCATGCCGCGGTACGCCCGGAACTGTGTGCATACCGTGCACACGGACCCCGGTGTTCTATAGCGTGCTATAAGCCCCGTTTAGGGGCCGAAAATTATAGCACATTTCCGCTCGCAAGTCAAGCACTTTTTTTGTGAAAATTTTTTACATTTTTTGAAAATCCCGAAAACATTTTTTCAGAAAATTTTTTCAAAAATCATGAAAATTTTTTTCAAAAAAAATGTAAACACTTTCATAAAAATTTTTTTAAAAACGCTTGACTTTTTTCCGGCTATCCCTTATAATTAAGACAGTAAGAGAGGTACACAAGATGAACAAGAACACGATGATTA
>Ga0326511_10000399_pt1 | contig 37686 bp, 60 predicted proteins | sample 0_2496_0518_D_FD_203701 | JGI IMG/M metagenome (GOLD analysis project Ga0326511, IMG submission 203701) | Bovine rumen microbial communities from UC Davis, California, United States - 0_2496_0518 | ecosystem: Host-associated > Mammals > Digestive system > Stomach > Rumen | place: USA...
AAAAATTAAAGTTAAATAATATGGAAAAAAGTATAAATAATGTTAGTTCATCACTTGGTGGAGTAGTAAAAAAAGTAACTAAATGGAGTTTGGCATTATTAGGAATAAGAAGTGTATATAATTTAATTAGAAATGCAGTTAGTCAAGCTGTTCAAGAAAATGAAACAATGTCTAATCAAATTCAATATATAAACTATGCTATTGGAAATGCTTTAAAACCCATATTGGAATTTGTTTTAAATATTATTTATAAAATAATTACTGGTATTGGTGCTATTATTAAGTTAATAACTGGTGTTAATATTTTTTCAAAAGCAACTGCTAAAAACTTTGCAAATGCAAACAAGAGTGCTGGTGGTTTAAAAAAGACATTGGCTGGTTTTGATGAAATGAATATAATTAATGAAGATGGCAGTAGTGGTTTGCTTGGTGGTATAAGTAATGATTTGAATGGAATAAGAGATTTATCAACCGAAGTTGAAACAATGAGTAAAAAATTAAAAGATTGGTTTAAAATAACATTACCAAGCAGACAACAAATAGAAGAAACTTATAAACCTATGAGAGAATTTTGGGGTGGAATAGCAGATTGGTTTAATGAAACTGTAATAACACCGATGACTAATAGTTTTAAAGGTTTTGCAGAAGTAACAAAACCATTATGGAAACCAGTTGCTGATGGTTTTAAAGAAGCATTTGGACCGTTGTATAATTATGCAAATGAAAATTTTTTAAAACCATTAAGTGAAAAACTTTCAACATATAAAGATAATTTCTTAACTAAGTATGCTAAATTTATTAATAAAATAATATATTATATTAACTTTGCATTTGGATCTTTTGGAGTAAATCTAGAATATATTGATGAAGAAAGTGCAATTACAGGTAAAGACATTCAAAAAAATATTGGCGATGCTTTAGATACAACTAAAACAAAAGCCGAAAACTTTTTATCACCACTTGAAAAAATTGGAGATAAATTAAAAGAATTAACAAGTAAGACTTGGAAAATAGTAACTTCATTTGCTTCAGGTGGAGTTTCAAGTAGCACTGCTAATAGTTGGTTGCAACCACTTCGTGATAAATTGGCACAAATAGGTATTAAATTGCCACACTTTGCTAAAGGTGGTATTGTAAATATGCCTAGTAGAGGTGTACCAGTAGGAAATGCAATAGCAGGTGAACGAGGTGCTGAAGGTGTTATTCCTTTAACTGATAGTCAACAAATGGCATTGTTAGGTGAAGCAATTGGTAAGTACATAACAATAAATGCTAACATAGTAAATACAATGAATGGTCGAGTAATAAGTAAAGAATTACAAAGGGTGCAAAATGATAGTGATTTTGCATATAATAGGTAAGGTGATATAATGTTTATAGATGAGAATAGTATAATAATAAATGGTGTCAATATGGGAAATTACCTAGTCGAAGCAAGATATGGTTATAATAAACTATGGGCAAACGACAGTGGTAGAAATCTTGCAGGTACTATGAGTGGTACATTACTTGGAATATTTCCTAAAATAATACTACAATTCAAACCACTTACGAAGGCAGAACTTGAAATTATAGCACCAATACTTGATAGTGCAGGTCAAACAGTTACTTACTATGATCCAAACAAAAAAACAAATGTAACAATGACAACTTATACTGGTGATTGGGAAAATACAAATAGGAATATAATAAAAGATGATGCTACAAATGAGGGGTTTAGTTGCTCATTTATTGCAGTAAGAAAGAGGGTGTAGTGTGAAAGCACATACAAATTCTTTTAAAGAAAATATATTGAAATTTGGTAGAGAAATTGATAGCAAAATAACTTATGAATTAAATGGTGAAACGATAGAGTTAGGTGGAGAAGAACTTAACTCTGTCACACCACATTATGAGGGTGCTATCTTAAAATCAGTAATGAAACAACTAGACATAGACAGTAATGTAGAAATACCCGTAGGAACGATTTTAACCTATGAATTTGGCTTGAAAGTTGGTAATGGGTATGAATATATTAACTTTGGTAATTATGTCGTAAAATCGACCGAAAAAAAGGAAGATACGAGAAGTTGGCAAATAACTTGTTATGATAAAATGTTGTATGCTATGAAAGATTATGAGAATAGTGGTATAACATTTCCTATAACAATAAGAAATTATATAAGTGCAATATGTAATAAAATTGGTTTAGTATTTGCTAATTCAAGTGATACATTTGCAAATTATGATAAAGAAATACCAAACGAATTATACCTAGATGAAAATGCTCGTTCTATTGGTTATACATTTAGAACTGTATTTGATGAACTTGCCGAAGTTACTGCAAGTACCATTTGCATAAATGAAGATGATGAGTTAGAATTGCGATATATAAATAATACAAATGATACCATTGATGAAGAATACTTGAAAGATATTAATGTAAATTTTGGTGAAAAATTTGGTGCAGTTAATACAATAATACTTAGTCGAGGTGGAGATGGTGATAAAATATCACAGTCAATACCTACTAATCTACCTGATGAAGATAAAATTGCAATACAAATAACTGATAATCAAATAATGAATGATAACAACCGAGCCGACTTTATTCCTGATATTTTAAATGAATTATATGGCTTGGAATATTACATAAATGACTTTACTAGCACAGGTATATGTTATTATGACTTGTGTGATAAGTACAATGTAACAATTGGAAATAATACTTATCCTTGCATTATGTTTAACGATGAAGTAGATATTACACAAGGGTTGGTAGAACATATTTATACCGATATGCAAGAAGAAAATGAAACTGAATATAAATATACTAGGAGTGATGATAGAGGTATTACACAAGCCAATATTATTGCTAAAAAGAACGAAGCTAGTATAGTAGAACTAACAAGCAAGTATGATGGTGTAAATGGTAGATTAAACACAGTTGAAACAAAGCAAACTGATACTGAAAGAACAATTGATATAATTTCAAAAAATATAGATGAAGATGGCAATGTAACTGAAGTTACCACAACAACTGGATTTACATTCAATGCCGAAGGTATGTCTATTCAAAAAGATAACTTTGAAATATTGCAAACTCCAACTGGTGCTTTTTACAAAGATGGTGGAAATATTGTTGGACAATATACCAAAGATGGTTCTAAACAGAAAGACTTGGAATTATTTGGGGTTTATTATTATGGTAAAAACGATATAGATGATACACCAATGTTTGTAGCACAATTATATACCGATAATAATGGTGTGGAGTGCTTCGGGCATTTCTATAATAGGGGTGATAATCAGTGACAATAAATGGTAGTACAAATAGTAATGCTTGGACTTATAAATTAGAAGTACAAGAAATTGATACAAGTGTTCAAGATAGAACATCGACAGTTAGAGTTCAAGTGTATTTAGGTAGAGCAAATTCAACAAGTTATCTAGGTGGAGATTATAGTGTAACAGTAAATTGTGGTGAAAAAAGAGATACACAAACTGGCAATATAAGTTATCCTACATATATAAGTGGTGGCGATTGGCTGTTATTAAAAACATTTACTTTTGTAGTAGCAAATGAAAATAACCCTACAATTATATCTATATCATCAACATTTAGCAGTGGAGATTTTACTCCAAGTTATGCAAGTGCTAGTGGTAATATGCAACTTACAATATTACACTTAAATCCAGTTATAAATACTGCTACAATGGTTGAATTTAATCAAGCATTAATCAATTTGAATATTCCTAATACAACAGTTGTAACTAATTTAAGCCAAAAAAGAATTACATTAAATGCAACAACCTATGATGAAGCAACACCTAGTTATAGATTAGAAAATTACAATACTAATTATAACTTGCCACTTATAGGTGGTTATCAAACATCAAATATATTTAATGCTGATTATAAAAGAAACCCAGTATTTATAGATAGCAATGGTAAAGCTAAAATAGTACAAAAAGTTAAAGATAGTATGAATGGAACTGCTAGTAGTTGGCTATATGTAGATATAAATGGAACACTAGAAGAACCAAATGCTATTCCATATACCGAACCAATTATAGAAAGAACATCAACTAATATTAAAAGAAAAAGTGGTGTATATTCTCAAACATTGGGAAGAATTGCAAACTTAACTGATAACATTGTTTCATTAAATTTAAAAGGAAATATTTATAAAGTAAATGATATTATCGGTAATAACAACTCAATTACACAAATTGGCTATAAAATATGGGCAACTGATGATACTGAACCACAAAATTATACATCATTATCATCATCTGCAACTATTGATGCAAGTGGAAATATTACTATCAACGATTATGAAATCGCCAACATTTTATTTACAAAAGTTTATAATTATAAAATTATACTTAAAGATTTTTATAATAAAGAAACAACAATTGATAATGGTGTGATACCAACTGGGCAACCAGTTTGGAGTGAATATTCGGATCATGTTGACTTTCTAAAATTAAGTGTAAAAGGTTATAATCCGTTTGAATATAGTGAAAATGAAACTATATGTGGTGTTTGGTTGGGTAAACCATTATATAGAAAAGTAATTGACATCGGTTATTTGCCAGATAATTCTTATACAACAACAAATCATAATATTTCAAACATCTCAACTATTACAAGAGTTATTGGGGTGGCTATAAGAAACAGTGATAAAGATACATTGCCAATTCCTTATGTAACATTTAATGCCAATAATAACGGTGGGATAACAATTTATGCAGATGGTACAAGTGTAACAGTGGCAACAACAACTGATAGAAGTTCTTATAACGGATATATCGTATTAGAATATACAAAAACGAGTGATTAGGAGGTGAAAGAAATGGATATAACTTATGTTGTAATTATTGCATTGATAACTTATATTTGTGGTGCATTTACTAAAATATTTATAGATGCTATTCCTAACAAATATATACCAATTCAAAATGTAATTATTGGTGTTATAAGTGCATTAATTTGCTATTTTACAAAAATAGAAAGCAATTTACTTACTGCATTTGTTCTTTGCTTATCAGGAACAATGAGTGCAGGTGGTATTGCTGATTTAACAAAAGTGAAAGGAGATAAATAAAATGAAAGTATTTACAAGTAAAGAATTTATAGATAAATTAAGACACATAGCAATGCTTCCTACTGTTTATTATAGTGGGGGCAACTTATGGTCTAGTTGGAATGGCTATCGTTGGAGATTTGACTGTGTAGTATCAATTAAATCAGTATTATGGGGCTGGTGCGAAGATAAAAATGCTTCACATGGTGGTGCTATATATAAGTCAAATGGTGTAGAAGATTTTACTACTGATGGTGGTTTAGACCATTGCAGTGGAGTATCAAGTGATTTTAGTAATTTAACTGCTGGAGAATATTTATGTATGGCTGGAACACAATATAGTCATGCTGGTATATATCTTGGCAATGGTAAAGTGTTTGAAGTCACTACTGCTTGGGGTGTAGATGGTGCAACTATTAGTGAAATAGATAATTATGGTAATAGATCAAGAAATGGTATAAGAAGTTTAAGATGGACATATCATGGTAAATTAGATTATATTGATTATACTGATGAACCTACACCAACACCAAGTGATAGAGAAGTTAATGTTTATTACAAAGTTAGAACTCAAAAACATGGTTGGTTGCCAGAAGTTAAGAACTTAAATGATTATGCTGGTTGGGAAGATTCACCAATTACTGATGTAGCAATTAAAGTTGATAAAGGACATATTAAATACCAAGTTCATGTTAAAGGTGGCAATTGGCTAGGCTGGGTTACTGGCTATGACATTAATGAATGGATTAATGGTTATGCTGGTAATGGAAAACCAATAGATGCTATTAGAGTTTACTATTACACACCTGATGATATTAGACCATACAAAAAAGCAAAATATAAAGTCAACAACTATCCTTGGCAATATGATGATGAAACTTCAAACGGACAAGATGGCTATGCTGGTGTTTATGGTGTTAATGTAACTAAATTTCAAATTACAATAGAATAAGGCTAGAAATAGCCTTTTTTTATTTTATTAAAAAAATATTAAAAAAGTATTAAAAAGGTATTGACATTGTATAAAAATGGTAGTATAATTAAATTACAATAAAGGAGGAGATAAGAAATGAAAAGAGAAATTAAGAAAGTTAAAAAACTTTTAAATCAAGGTTATATACCATTTATGGATGGTGAAAAGATTAGATTTTTAGTAAAGGGTACAAAAGAGTACAGACCAAAATATGAATTATTAATTATAGGAGGATAATATGAGAAAGTTTGATAATTATATGAAGAAACACAATAAAGTAGTAGTTGCACTATTTTATGCAGAATTAATTATTGCAACATTAATATTAAGTAAATAAAAAAGAGAAAAGGAGAATAAAATGAAAAAGAATTTAATATTATTATTTTTAGGGTTTATGGCTGGAATGGTTTACTATGATGTATTAATAAACAAAGATACAGTATGTGCAGTGGAAGAAAAGGTTGAAGTTAAGGAAGAAGTTATTGAAGAAGAACCTGTCGAAGAAGAAGTAGAAGAAGTAATAGAGTATGTATGTCCATTCGATGAAGTTACTTGTAAAATACAAGAGGTGGCTTTAACTTATAACATTGATTGGAAGTTAGCTGTTGCTATTGCTAAACATGAAACAGGAGTATATACAAGTTATGCTTTCAAGCAACTTAATAATGTCGGTGGTATGATGTATTGGAATGGTAAAGGTACAAGCCTTAGAAGTTATGATACATTAGATAGTGGCATTGATGCCTTTGTTAGAAATTTAAGAAACAATTACATAGACATGGGCTTAACTTCAATAGAGCAAATTCAAAAGAAATATGCACCACTTGGGGCTGACAATGATCCAAATAATTTAAACAGTTATTGGGTTAGTGGTGTGTACAAATACTACAATGAATTAAGTGAAAAATAATACATAATTTATATAAAAATAGTATTGCAATTATACTGATATTATGTTATAATTGTATTGAAAGTGGAAGGAGGTTAAAATGAAAATTAAAGACCAAAATGTCATTCACATAGTTATTGATGGTGACTTGAAAAAAGCATTATCAGAAGAAGCTACACAAAAAGGTTTGTCATTAAATGCCTATGTTAGAATGATACTTATTGAAAGGGGTAAATAATGACAAGAGAAGAATACTTGCAAGAATTAAATAAGGCATTTGGAGATTTCAAGTTCTTTGAAGAAGATCATCACTATGAATACAAAGAGCAACGAGTTGGTATGTCAGTTACCAGATTAATTGAAGAATATACAAACGAATTTAATGCAGAAGAAGTTGCTGAAAAGGTGGCAATTAAAGAGAATAAATCAATTCAAGAAGTATTGGATGAATGGAAACAAAAAAATGAGTGGGCTTGTGAAAAAGGTTCTATATGTCATGAATATGCACAAAGTTGTTGGAATAAAGAATTACAACTGATAGACCAAAAAATGCATACACAACCACAAAAACAAGCACTTATATGGATATTTAATCAAGCAGATAATTTCTATAATAATTATAAAGATAGACTAGAACACCTTGCAGATGAATTTGTAGTAGGTAGTGAAGAATACGATATAGCAAGTGCTATCGACCACTTATTTATTAACAAATTAACAGGTGGACTTGTATTAGTTGACTATAAAACAAATAGTGATATACACAAAACCGAACGATATGCTAAAAATATGAAAGTACCTTTGACACATTTAAAGGACTTCACATTGAATCACTATTACATTCAGTTATCTATTTATAAATACTTAGTTGAAAAATACACCAATTTGAAAATTGAAGAAATGTTTATTGTATATTTTAGTGAGAATATTGAGAATTATGAAATTATAGATGTGCCTTATCTATACAAAGAAGTAAAAAATATATTAGAACTTAGGAGGTGTGCCAAAATGGCAAAAATGTTATTAGTTATGGGAGAACCTGCAAGTGGTAAAACTGTATCACTTCGCAATATTCCTAGAAATGAATTATATTACATAGACTGTGACAAAAAGGGGTTAAATTATAAAGGTTGGAAAAATGATTTCAACGAAGAAAAAAAGAATTATTTAAGAAGCAATGATGGAGAATTTATTGCAAAATGTATGGTAGGAATTAGTGAAAAGAGAGAAGACATTAAATATATAGCAATAGATACTATCAATTCAATAATGATAGCTGATGAAATGAAAAGAAGCAAAGACAAAAACTTTGATAAATGGGTTGATTTAGCAAGTTGCATATTTAACTTAATAAATATAGTTCCTGATTTAAGAGATGATTTAACAGTTATCTTTATAGGACATACACAAACTGATGATGAAGGATTTACAAGACTTCTTACAAATGGTAAGAAATTAAATAAAATAGGACTTGAAAAATACTTTGATACAGTTTTAATTGCTAAAAACAATGATGGTAAATATGTATTTGAAACAACTTCACCTAATTCAACAGCAAGAGTTCCAATGGGTTGCTATGAAGGTGAACAATACATTGAAAATGATTTATATGAAATTATAAAAGAGTTGAAAGAATATTAAAAATATGGTATAATTATATTGTCTAAGGTGAATAAGAACGTTTAGTGATATATAGGCTTCACCTTAGACAGTAATCCTATGTATCACTAAGCGTTTTTATTTACTAATAATAGCAAGAAGTGAGGTGATATAATGGAAGAACACAATTATACAGTTTATATGCACATTTGCCCTAACGATAAAAAATATATTGGAATTACTAAACAAAACCCTAAACATAGATGGGGGCATGGGACTAATTATTCAAATAATAAATACTTTACAAATGCTATCAAAAAATATAGTTGGGAAAACATAGAGCACAAAATACTATATGAGCATCTAACTAAAGAAGAAGCTGAACAAAAGGAAATTGAATTAATTTCATATTATAAAACAGTAGAAACTGAATATGGATATAATATATTAAAAGGTGGAAATGCTAGTAATGGTTTATCTGATGAAAAAAGAAAAATAATAGCAGATAAAATTAGAGGTAGAAAATTAACAGAAGAACATAAAGAAAAAATCAAAAAAAGTTTATTAGGAAGAAAAATGTCAGAAGAATGGAAAAATAAAATAAGTAAATCATTAACTGGTAAAAAAATGAATAAAGAGTCAGTAGAAAAAGCAAGATTAAAAAAGATAGGTAAATCTCCATGGAATAAAGGTAAAAATAATATATATTCTAAAGAAACACTTGAAAAGATGTCACAAAGCACAAAAAAATTATGGGAAAATAAAGATTATAGGGATAAAAACTGTAAAAAAGTTTTATGTGTTGAATTAAATATTGTGTTTAATTCAGTTACAGAAGCAAGAAAATACTTTAATATGAAAGGTAATTCTCATATATGTGAATGTTGTAGTGGGAAATTAAAAAGTGCAGGAAAATATAATGGCCAAAAATTACATTGGAAATATGTAAAATAAAAGTAAAAGAAAGAAGGAATTAAATTATGGAAAAACCAAAGAATTGGGATAGTGTTCAAGCAAACACAGGAGATTATGAAAGTTTAAAATTAGGGGCTCATGAAGTTGTAATAAAAGATGCCTATGAATATACAGGAATGACAGGAAATAAATCATTAAAAGTAGAAGTAGACATAGCAGGTAATGATGAGCAAAAAGGATTTTTTCAAAAACAATATGATAATAATAATTTAAGTGAGAGAAAATGGCCTTCAGCAGGTTGTAAATACATCTCTTTAAAAGAAGATGATACATGTGTAGCTATGTTTAAAGGATTTACAACTATTATAGAGAATTCTAATCAAGGGTATAAATGGAACTTTGATGAAAAAAGTTTAATAGGAAAAAAACTTTGTGCTGTTTTTGGACTAGAAGAGTACCAAGATAACGAGGGTAAAACTAAAACAGCTACTAAGTTAGTTCAATTTAGATCACTTGATAAATTAAATGAAATTAAAATACCAAAAGTTAAATTACTTAATGGTGAAATGGTTGAATATGAAGAATACAAAAATAGAAAACCTGTTGATGAATTACACGAATTATTCGGTGATTCAGTAGTAGAAATCAGTTCAAGCGATTTACCATTCTAATTAAAATAAGGAACTTTGAAAAAAGTTCTTTTTTTATGTTTTTGGGTATTGACAATATTAAAAAATAGATTTATAATCTTATTGTAAGGTGGAAGGAGGAAAAAACAATGTGGAAATTTAAAGACAAAGATTTAGCAAAAAATTATAACAAAACACAAGTCGCTAAAATCATTGGATTAAATGCAGATACTTTAAGAAGAGTTATTAATGGTAAACAAGTATGTTCTAAATTAGTTGCATATTGTATAACTAAATTCTTAAATAGTGATGCTACAATTGAAGATTATTTTGAATTAATTAAGGAAGGAGAATAAAAATGGCAAAAAACAGTTTTATATTATACCACGATCAAAAAGAAGTTATCGATGAACTTGATGATGAACAAGCAGGAAAATTGTTTAAAGCCATTTATGAGTACAATGTTAATAAAAAAATGACATTAACTGGTGCATTAAAACTTATATTCATTCCTTTTAAATCTTCATTTGATAGAAATAATGACAAGTGGGAAGATATAGTTCAAAAAAGAAGTGAAGCTGGAAAAAAAGGCATGAAAAGTAGATGGGAAAACAAAGAAAAAATAACAAATGATAACAAATGCTATCAAAAGATAACAAACATAACTGATAGTGTTAGTGTAAGTGTAAGTGATAGTGTAAGTGAGAGTGTTAGTGATAATAATATATCCCACCCAAACACCCCCACCGAAATTTTTAATTACTGTTCTTTAGTCTTTGCAGATTGTGTTAGTGGTGATTTGGAGAAAAGTTGCCAAAAGATGTTTAACCATTATGAGGCGAATAATTGGAAGAATATTTACAATTGGAAAAAGAAAGCAGAAGAATGGGTGCAAGATGATATCGATAGTAAAAAAATAAAAGTGAAAGACACGAGTAGGAGGTTAGACTGATGTTGGCGATAAGTAGAGATAACAGGGAAGAAATTGAAGATGAGTTCTTGGCATTGTTGCTGAATAAGAATGAGTTGCTTGATATAGTACAAGTAAGACCACAATATCTATGCAATAAAGACAATGCGAAGATATTACAATATGCTAAAGAGTGCTATGATGAGTGGAAGGTAGTTAACCCAGTTAAGATAGTTGAAAAGCATAAGGATGTTAATTTACAAAAAATGGGAGAACTACTAACCGAAACATTTTACTATGATAATGCTTGGAAAGAACAATTGAAGTTATCGGAAGAAAGCATCGTGAAATTCTTTAAGGAAGATATCGTTAATATTTTAAATGCTAAGTTGGAAAAGAAAGAAATGACTTACGATGAGTTTATGAAGAAGATGAAAGAACTAGATGATATTGAGCTTGTTAAAGGAAGCACAACGATAACTGCCGAAGAATTGGAAGAAAATATCAAAACGGATGCAGTGGAGATTAAGTTAAAGAATTTTACTAAATTGAGTAATTATTTAAAAATGGTGCAAGGCGACTTTCTAATTATCGGTGCTATGACTGGACAAGGTAAGTCAGGGTTTATGTTGAACTTGATGAATGATCTAATGGAAAGGTATCAGTGCATTTACTTCAACATGGAAATGAGTAAGAGTACCATTTACAAAAGATTAATTTCTATTAATGCCGATGTAAGAATAGATGATGTGCTAGAGCCAAAAACTGATTATCAAAAGCAAGTTATTGACAAGGCAATGCAAAAAATAGAAAATGCTAGGTTGATTATAGAACACAAAGCAAATGATATTAAGCAAATAAAAAACATTCTGGTGAAGTACAAAGAAAAGAACAGGCACACGATATTGTTTATTGACCACTTGGGATTAACTAGGGCTGATAATACAAAGAGTTTGTATGAACAAGCTACAGAGGTTGCTAAACAATTAAGACAAATGTGCTTGGAGTATGACTGCACAATAGTAAGTGCTAGTCAGTTAAATCGTGGGGCTTATATGAGTGAGAAACCTACATTGTCGCAACTAAAAGATTCAGGAGAATTGGAGAACAGCGCTAGTAAGGTTGTGTTATTGTATCGTGAAAACGATGATGATGGCAAGAATGCTATTAGTCAAATGAAGATTGACATTGTTAAAAATCGTGATGGTGTGACTGGCTATGTTGAAATGGAATATGACAAGCCAAAACAAATATTCAAAGAGAAAGATAAATTTTAGGAGGTGGAATGAATGGAAAATATTTATATTAGTTCAACGGAGTTCTGTGATAGAATAGTTGAAAAACATTTTAAAAATGCTGATATTATCTCGCTTGATGATATTATTTATAAATTCGAGGAGTTATCAGATGCTTTAGATGATTTACAAGAAAAGTTTGATGATTATAAGCAAGAAGTGAATGACAATTACAAATTCGTAGGTCAAGCCGAACAAATTGGCTATAATGAGAATTGGTAATGCTAGTTTAATTGTAAAACCCCACTAGACTTAATTTTAGGGGGGTACATTAAACGAAAATAGTAAAATAGTATAAATATACTAGAAAGATAAAAACATTCGTTAGAAAGGAAATAAATAGGTGATAATTAAATTATGGAATTATGGATTAGAAATCAAAATAAACAAGAATTAGTGCAAGTTGATTGTGTATGTATAGAAATAAATGAATATGACACACAACAATATGACATTGTGCAAGGATGTATAACTTTAGGCACATATAAAACAAAAGAAAGAGCATTAGAAGTATTAGATGAAATAGAAGGATTATTACTATTAAAACAAGGCTTAAAATTAACTACTAATGCAATATATAGTGTTGATAATGGCTTAGCAATTTATGAAATGCCAAAAGATTAAATTGGAGGAGAAGATATGAATCTTATCATTTGTGATACTCGAGAAAAAGGCAACAAGAAAATACTTGAATACTTGATTATTTTATAAATTTATGGTATAATTAATATGTCCAGATAGAATAAGAGCATTTATCGATAGGTAGGACTATCTGGACAATAAAACCTACTTATCGATAAGTGCTTTTATTTTATCTACGATAGAAAGTAGGTAATTATATGAAAGAGGAAAGAAATTACATTGTTTACAAACACATTTCTCCTAGTAATAAAATTTATATTGGAATAACTAAACAATCTTTAAAACAAAGATGGAAAAATGGAAAAGGTTATGCAAAAAACGAATATTTTACAAATGCTATTAAAAAATATGGACAAGAAAATTTTAAGCATGAAATATTATATTCACATTTAACTTTAAAAGAAGCAAAAGAATTAGAAATAAAAACAATTGCATATTATGATAGTACCAATCGTGAAAAAGGATACAATATAACAATTGGTGGTGATCCTTGCAACAAAGGTTTAACTGAACAGCAAAAAAAAGAAAATAAAAGAATTTGGTTAAATAAATGGAGAAAAGAACATCCTGATATTGCTAGAGAAAGAAGTAGAATATTTGAAGAAAGAAATAGAGAAAAAAGACATGAACAAGCAAATAAAAGAAACAAAAGTGAAGCTAGAAGAAAACATAGAACAGAATATATGAAAAAATATAGAGAATTAAATAGAGAAAAAATTAGAAAAATAAATCAAAAAAGTTATAGAAAGAGAAAAGAGAATGAAAAAATATATAATACTGACTGATACTCGTCAGCAAAAAGAAGAACATATCTTGAAAGAATTTGACAAACAAGGTATAATACACATTCGCACAGGTTTACCTAGTGCTGATTATATGACATTAAGGTATGATGAAAAACAAGGATTTTACCTAGATTATTCTATATTAATTGATACAAAAAAAGATATTGAAGAAATTGCAGGAAATCTTTGCAATACAAGTTCGCACAATAGGGTAAAAAAAGAAATATTTAAGGGACAAGAACTAGGTGCAAAACAGTTTATCTTTCTTATCAATGGTGGCAAAGTTAAAACAATTCAAGATTTAGAAAACTGGACTAGCAAAAGAACTAAAGTGAAAGGTTCAACATTACTAAAAGTATTTAAAACAATGAAAGAAAGATATGGTGTGAGATTTATAATTGTACCTAGAAAAGATATGGGAAGATATATAATTAATTTATTAAATGGAGGTAAAAATGAATAATACAATGTCAATATTTGATATTATGTATCCTAAATATAAAATAACAAAACCAATTAGATTAATAGAGTGCTTTGCAGGTTATGGATCACAAGCATTGGCATTAAAATATTTAGGTGTAGAATTTGAACATTGGAGAACTTGTGAGTGGGCAATAAAAAGTATTCAAGCATATAAAGATATACACTTTGGTTATGATAACACAGATTACTCTAGAAATATGAACATAGGTGTTTTATCAAAAGATAAAATAGTAGAATGTTTATATAATGCTGGTATATCAAGTAATTATAATGAATCAATGAGCAAAGAACAAATTGCTAGATTAAATGAAAATCAGTTAAGAACTATATTTAATAATATTATAGCAACTAGCAATATGGTGAATATTCAGCGAGTAAAAGGCAAAGATTTAGAAATAGTAGATACTGATAAATATGAATACATAATGACTTATTCATTTCCTTGCCAAGATTTATCACTAGCTGGTAAAGGCAAAGGTATGAGTGATACTTCAACAAGAAGCGGTATGTTATGGGAAGTTGAACGAATATTAACAGAATGTAAGGAATTAGGAACTATGCCACAAGTATTATTAATGGAGAATGTTCCACAAGTACATAGCCAAGACAATATGCCAGACTTTCATAAATGGCAAGTGAGACTTGAAGAACTTGGATACAAAAGTTACTGGCAAGATTTAATTGCAACTGATTATGGAATACCGCAAACAAGAAATAGATGCTTTATGGTATCAATATTAGGAGATTACTCTTATACATTTCCTAAACCTATACCACTTAAATTAAAGTTAAAAGATATGCTAGAAGATAATGTAGATGAAAAATATTATTTGAGTGATAAAATGTTGAATTATTGTTTAGGAATTAATCAAAAAGAAAGCAAGTTTCCAAGAAAAGAAAGATTTTTGCAAAGTTTAGAACAAACAAATGATAAAAACATTGCAACAACAATAACTACTAATGCAGGAAATAGACCAACAGACAATTTTATTAAAATTAAAAATGCCACCAAGCAAGGTTATTTAGAAGCAGAAGATGGAGATGGCATAGATATATCAAGTAGAATGGAATATCATAGAGGGACAGTACAAAAAGATAAGATACAAACACTTACAACAAGTGGTGGAAATGATAGGGGTGTAGTTGTTGATACTCTAAAAAGAGATTTATGCAATAAACTTATTCAAGATGGTTTAGTTGAAGAAGGCGATGTTGTAAAACATTCTTATACACAACAAATTATGGATGGTAACAAAAAATGTGTTGAAAAGAACGATGGAAATATGATTACTCTTACTACTCGTGGTGATTGTGTAGGAACTACTGTAAAAGATGAAATTGGTAATTTGAGAATAAGAAAACTAACACCAAGAGAATGTTTTAGACTTATGGGTGTAAAAGATGAAGATTTTGATAAAGTATCTAAAAATCAAAGTGATAGTAGTTTATATCATTTAGCAGGAGATAGTATTGTCGTAAATGTATTAATGGCAATATTTAAGGAATTATTAGAAAGCAAAGGAGAATAAGTATGAAAAAAGGAATAAAAGCAAATTTATATTTACCTAAAGAATGCTTAAATATCATATTAAATAGACAAGATGAAATAAAAGAGTATTTTGATACTTATTTTGGAAATATGAATTATGATATATATCTTGGAGAGTATGAAAATAAAGAAGTATGTGCTATTGAAATTATTTTGTTAAGTAATACAAGAAGTGGTGTTAATGCTGATTATAAACATTTTAAAGAATATATCAAAGAAATAACACATAAACAACCTCATCAAATACTTAAATTATGTTTTGATAGAATTTAGAAAGCAAAGGTGAGTAATAATGAAAGTAGGAGATTATGTAAGAACTAAAAGTGGAGAAATAGGTAAACTTGTTAATGTAGAAGTCTATTATGTATTAGGCCAAAATGATAAGGATAAATTTAGTTGTGTACTATTTAATAATAGTTATGTACCTTGTATAGTTTCAAATGATTTTATTATAAAAAAAGGACAACTTATTGATTTAATAGAAGTTGGAGATTATGTTAATGGAAGAATAGTTGATGAATTTATTTATTTAGATAAATTAGGTTTAATTGGTTTAAGCGAATTAGAAAAAGAAGATGAAAAGTTTATTAAATCAATAGTAACAAAAGAACAATTTGAGGCAATAAAATATGAGGTGAATTAGATGAAAAATGAAATAAAAGAAATATTAAATAATTTAAAAAACAAAGATAATGACATAAAAGGTATTAATTTCTTAAAATATCAAGATTTAACGAGAGGTGAAATTAATTTATTATTAAATTACATAACTAATTTACAACAAGAAAAAGATACATATAAAGAACAATTAAGAATTACACACAAAGATTTAGAACATTATATATCTCGTTGTGAAAAAGCAGTTGAATATATAATGACCGAGTTAATAGATGAATGGAGTATTAGAAATCAAGGCTATGTTAGTGGTAGTGATTTACCAGTAGATGCAATAACACCATTATTAAACATATTACAAAATGGAAGTGATAGTCAATGACAAAAGATGATGTAATCAAAATAATAGATGGAATACCTTTTTATAATTATGACTATATTGGCTTTTTATATAATAAATTGCAAGAAAAAGATAAGAAGATAGAACAATTAACTAACAATTGGAATAAGTTAGAAGAATTGATAGATGAAGAAAAAACAAGATTAGCAAAAGAGTGTAGCCATACTTATGAAGATAGTTTAGGAAAAACAAAATATGTAAATGAAGATATATTTAATGAATTAAATAATATTTTAGACAAAATGAACAAAATAAAGGATGGTAAGAATGAGTAGAGTACATTTGGGAATGACTAGACCTATAAGAAAATTTGGGGAACATTATAGAAAGTTATTATTGTTAATTGAAGAAATAGAACAATTTCCTCCTGATAATGAATTGGAAAAACAATTGTATATTGCACGATTAAAAACTACTTTTAACGATGCACTTATTCAATTTAACAATATTAAAAATACTCAAATAGATTATCTTCAAAACGGAGGTGGAGAAAATGAAAGAAATGAAGGAGAAAAACAATGGCAATTAAGATAGGTAAATGGTATATAACAAGGAATAATCCAAGAGAAATATTACGAATATCGGCAAATAAGCAAAATATAATAGATGAATTAGAAGAATTTTTAAATGAATTTGAAACTAAAGAATTTAATTATAATTTTTTAGTTGTAAGAGTAAAAGATATTCAAGATAAGCTAAAAGAATTAAAGGAGAAATACGATGAAAGATAAATTATTACAAATTATAAATCATTATGGCATAGATAAACAATTAAAATACATACATAGTGAGTATTTTGAATTAGATGAAGCAATTATAGAATATATAAATGATGAATATGATTATTATTCACAAGTAGAAGAAAGCCATATAAAGCATATCACCGAAGAAATTGCCGATGTAATGGTAATGTTAAAGCAATTTCAATACTATTATGGAATAGAAGATAAGCAAGTAGAAGATGTTATGAATTATAAAATAGACCGACAATTAGATAGAATTGAAAAGGAGAATAAGTAATGCCAAAAGATAAACTTTGTTTAGTAGAAATGAAATTTAATTCATTTGTAATTCAAAAATACATATTACAATCACAACTAGACCAATTTATACAAGAGAATCCACAATACGAATATATCAAGATAGTACCTGAAAAAGCTAAGGTAAAGACCAAAACAAGAAAAAGGTAATTTGCCTTTTTTCTTTTTTTATGTTATAATGTATTTAGTGGTAATAAGCCACACCCCTGAATAAGCGAAGAACGGTTTTGTTTTCTTTTTCATTTCACCTCCGTTCTTCTTTTTTTGTTGCTTTTTTCCATAACCTATGTTATACTTAAATTAAGTTAAAGGGGCGATATAATGAATGATATTTTACTTACTTTATTTGGTATTCTAATCACAGGCATAGTTGTTTTACTATGCCTTTCTTGTTGCATTTTAGCAAGTAGATCCGATGCTTGCTGGGAAGAAGTTAAAAAGGGGTTTAAAAATGACCGACAATGACTTTGCTTATTGCCCGTTCATTAAAAGACAGCTTTGTTTTGTTACCTACATTGACTTTTGCAACAATGCCACAGTAATCAAAATAAACTACACCAAACTTCCTACCAATGTCAAAATATTTTACAAATGGTACTTGTATAGCAACATTCACATGGATGAATACCACAAAAACTTAATATGGGAATTCTTAAATCACGATGACATGGAATACTATTCTCTTCTTATTGAAAATATCAAAACAAACCGAGTAAGATAGCCATTTTGTCTATTTTACTTTTTTATGATATAATTTTAGTTGTAAATTCAACAGAAAAGTAGGTGATACTATGCAAGAAAATGGTTATTTTGGAAATACCAATGCTTTAAAGTTTAAAACTGAAGAAGAACTTAAAGATGCAATTAATAAATATTTTCAAAAATGTGATGAAAAAGAAAAACCTTATACAATGTCAGGACTTGCTTTATCACTTGGCATTGATAGAACTACATTAATTAATTATGGCAAAAGAGATTTGTTTTCTACTCTAATAAAAAATGCCAAAGCAAAAGTAGAAGAACAACTTGAAGAAAGCCTATATAGATTGGGCAATAACTCAGGTGTAATATTTAATCTAAAAAACAATTATGGTTGGAGAGATACAGTTGAAGTAAAACAAGATAATGAGTTAAGCAAACTTGATGAATTGTTAGGGGAGATAAGGAAAGATGCTAACAAGTAAACAAAAGGAGTATATTAAGAACTCTACACATAGATATAATATAAAAATCGGTGCAACTCGTAGTGGTAAGACATTCCTTGATATTATATTCACAATACCTGATAGAATACGAGAAAGAAGTGGCAAGGATGGTTTGTATGTTATTATGGGTGTTTCTAAAGGAACAATTGAAAGAAATGTGCTAGAACCATTAAGAGAACGATTTGGAGATAGTTTGGTAGGAACAATTAGTTCAAACAATATTGCAAAGTTATTTGGAGAACAAGTATATTGCTTGGGTGCTGAAAAAGTTAATCAAGTTAGTAAAATTCGTGGTGCTAGTATTAAATACTGTTATTGTGATGAGTTAGCTGAATACAATGAAGAAGTATGGGAACTGCTTAAATCTCGTTTAGACAAGCCCTATTCGTGTGTGGATGCCACATTAAACCCAGAGAGCAACACACATTGGTTGAAAGTAAATTTTCTTGATGTTATAGAACAAAAAGAGATAGATGCTTATGTTCAAACTTACACAATATTTGATAATGATTTCTTAGATAAGAACTTTGTTAAAAACCTTTGCAAAGAATATGAAGGAACTATTTATTACAACCGATACATTTTAGGGCAATGGTGTAATGCCGAAGGACTTATTTACACACGATTTGCTAATGAACCTGAAAAATATAAATGGACTAAAAAGAAAGATGATGGTACTTATGATTTACCGAATGGCATAACTATCATAGGAATTGACTATGGTGGTACTAAATCAGGACAAGCCTTTGTATGCACGAGAATAAGTAATGATTTTAGACAAATTATTACTTTAGGAAGTGAAAAACACATGGGTGACATTGATCCTGATGATTTGGAAAATCTTGAAATAGAATTTGCCAAGAAAATGATGTACAAGTACAATTGCAACATAGATTATATGCTACCAGACAATGAAGAAGTTGTGCTAATTCGTGGATTAAAAAGAAGAGTACAGGAGGAGGGATGGGATACTATCGTTCGTGGCTGTGTGAAAGAGCCAATTAATGATAGAATAGACTGTGGAAGAACAATGATAAGTTATAACATTCTTTATTACATAGAAGAAGAATGTGAAACATTTGTAAGTGCATTATCAAGTGCTTTATGGGATGATGATGCAAAAGAAGATACAAGACTTGATGATTTTACAACAGATATTGACACAATCGATGCTTGGGAATATTCATGGTGTCGATTTATGAAACAAATTAACGATATGATTAATAGAAGGAGATTAAAAGATGTTTAAAAGTATAATTCAATATGTTTTAAGTTTTTTATTTAAAACGAATACACAAACAACGAGCAAAGAAATTGATGACAACAGCAAATATGGTAAGTTATACGAAAGCATAGATGACATCAATTTTGGTGCAATATTTAGTAATAAACTAGCAAATTATACCATTAGTGATAGTACAATGAATATAGATGGAGACAATGCTAGAGTTGAATTACTAGATAAAACAGGTCAGTCAATGTGGAAAAAGGCAAAGAAGATAGTATCAATGTCATTCGGTTATGGTGGAGTTATCATCGTGCCTTATGTAAAAGGTGGCAAGATATACTACAACCTAGTACCACAAAATAGACTTACCATAGATGAAACTGATGGAGAATTAATCACAGGTGCAACTGTGTTAGCTGAAAAGAAAACGATAAGTGGTCAAATAAATACAAAGACTTATCTAAGGTGGACTAATTACAAGGTCGAGAATGGTAATATGGTTATCACACAACAATTTAGTGATGACAAAGGAAATAAGATACCAGCACCAGACTTTTGGAAGGATATACAAGAAGTTAGAACTATTACCAATGTTGATAGAGTGCTATTTGGTTATATTAAATCGCCAATAAATAATCGAAGAGCAAACGATAAGTATGGAGTGCCAATTACCTATGGTTGTGATGCTACTATACTAGAAATAAAAGAAACAATGAAGCAAATGATTCGTGAGTACGAATTAAAGGAATGTTTTGTTGGTGCTGATGTCACTATGTTTAATGGCAAAAATGCTCTTCCTAGCAATGGTTTGTTTAAGAAGATAGATAGTACCAACGATGACTTTTTCGAGGTATTTGACCCACAATTTAGGGATTATACAACGAGATTACAAGAACTATACAAGAGATTAGAACACGAAGTAGGAACAAGTTATGGAATATTATCAGAAGTTGATTCACAACAAGCAACTGCTACTGAAATAAAAAGAAGTATGTATGACACATTTACAATATGTGATGATATGAGAAGCAATGTAGAAAAAGGTATGGAGGATTTCTTCTATGCTTGTAATGTACTAGCCAATGCTTACAACCTATCACCACAAGGCGAGTATGAGTTAAGTTTCGACTGGAGTTATAGTTTACTAGAAGATACTGCAACTGAATGGTCACAACTTACTTATGCACAAAACAAAGGTATTGTTAGTAAGGTAGAACTAAGACAATGGTTAAAACCTGATGAAACAGTTGAAGAAAGTGAAAAGGTTATAAAAGAAATAGAAGAAACTGAACCAACTACTGAAGAATTACTAGGAACTCGTGGAGGTGAAGAGTAATGAAATTAATAGTAAACCCACATAAGATAGAGATATTAAAAGAACCAGTAAACGAAAGAGAAATTGACATAACAAAATGTGAATTTGAATTTGCTGATGAAATAACAAATGAATATGTAAAGGAAGCATATTTTACATTCAAAGGAACATCTTACAAGGTTATAATTGTAAACAACGAGTGTCAAATACCAAACGAGGTATTAACTGAAAAAGGTCAAGTGGAAATTGGTGTTGTTGCTTTCTTAGTAGAAAACGAGGAAGAAATAAAGAGATACAACCCAAGCCCTGCATATTTTAATACTTGGGATGGTTCATTAAAAGATAATGCTGAAAATAGTGAACCTATTACACCAAGTGAAATGGAACAATATGAACAAGCATTACAAGATGGATTAACTGCTATTGATGAAAAGATAGATGAAGCTGATGTTGTTATTAATGAGGCAAATACATTAAATATCGATGTTAATAAAACTGGCACAGTCGCAACTGTTACCTTGACTAAAAAAGATGGAACAACAAAGAATGTTGAAATACTTGATGGTGCAAAGGGTGATAAGGGCGATAAAGGAGATAAAGGCGACAAGGGTGACAAAGGTGATCGTGGTGAGCAAGGTGAACAGGGAATACAAGGAATACAAGGTGTTAAGGGCGACACAGGTGCACCATTTACTATAAAGAAAACTTACCCTAGTATACAAGCTATGAACAATGACTTTGCTAATATGCAACTTGGCGACTATGTTATGATAGCCAGTGATGTCGATGAACAAGACAACTCAAAGTTATATACTCGTGGCGAAGTAAGATGGATATTTATAAGCGACTTTAGTGGTGCTCAAGGTATCAAAGGAGAAAAGGGAGATACTGGAGAACAAGGCATTCAAGGTATTCAAGGAATACAGGGTATTCAAGGCGAGAAAGGTGATACTGGTAATGGTATTGCTAATATAGAATTAACAAGCGAAAGTGGTAGCCAAAAGGAATATAGAATAAACTATACCGATGGTGGACACTTTGATTACACAGTCGAGAATGGTGAAGTAACCCAAGCCCAACTAGATGAAACTAACCGAGCAATAGATTACTACAAATCAACACTAAATGCCCTACCAAAAGTAGAAGGAGAAGGAACGGAACTAACACTAGATGATACTGCTAATGCTCCAATGCCAATGACATTATCACCAAGTGCATTAAGTCAATATACTACAACAGGAAAGAATTTACTTAATGTAGAACAAGATTTAACATTTACAAGGTCAAAAACTGTAAATGTTAATATTCCTGCTGGTACTTATCAAATAACTAACACAAGTGCAGTAGCAAGTGATAGTGCTAATAGAGTAACATTAAGATTTAATAATAATAACATTACAGTAAATATATCTACAAATAGAACATATCAAGTTACCTTATCAAGTGATGAAACTGTTGTTTATCTTTTCTCACATACTGATTACCCTACAAGTGCAGACATTAGTGCAACAATTAAAGATTTAATGATAAGTGTTAATGGTGGAGAGTACGAACAATATACAGGTGGTTTACCAAGCCCTAACCCAGACTACCCACAAGATATTCACACTATTAGTGGGGATAATGAGATTAAGGTGGAGAATAAGAATTTGTTTAGTGGAAATTCATCTATAAATTTCACCAGAAGTATAACAATACATTTAGATAATCCATTACAAGCTGGAACATATAATTTTAGTGCGTTAATAACAAGTAATGATACTGATAATACAAGAAATTTAATACAATTTAGAAGTGATGAAAGTGGAACACAAAATACATCTATAAGTTTAGGAAGAAACATAAGAGATAATGCAACTAAAAATATTTCATTTGAAGTTAATTATATTGTTTTTTATGCTTCAACAAATAGTTCTTTATCAATAGGAGATACTGCTACATTTAAAGAAGTTCAAATAGAAAAAAGTTCAATTGCTACACCATACACACCACACCAAGAACAATCTCTACCACTAAATTTAGGTGATTTAGAATACTCCAAAATAGGTGATTACGAAGATGAGTTTGTGATACCAAAATATAATATATTTAATGATACTTTAGAAATTGGTACAATTAATTCAAGTGGCAATAATGCTAGTTCAACAGCAAATATGAGAACAATTGGTGAAACTAATGTATTAGGAAATACAACTTACACAATATCTACAAGTAAAAGTTGCTATATTGGAATTAGATTTTATGATAGCAATAAGACATTTATATCAAGTGGTACAACAAATATTTCACCTAATACATTTACAACACCTACAAATTGTGTATATGTAAGATTTGTATTTGTTGATATAACTGATACGACAATTAATGTTATGCTAAATGAGGGTTCAACTGCATTACCTTACGAACCCTACAACGATGGCAAGTGGTATTTGAAGAAGAATACTATAAGATTAAATTTAAAAGATATTACAGTAACAAATTTTAATACGACATATAATAGAATTGATGGAAGAATTCTTAGTAATGTTGGAACATTAAGCAATATAGATGGTTATTGTGATATAGCAAAAATTATTAGTAATGTCACTGTAAGTGCAATTTATCATAATACAATTGTTATTAGAGAAGTGACAAATGATAGAAGAAATTTTCTTATGTGGTTTGATGAAGTCACTTCATTAGAAGAAGCAATAACATTTATTGCAAATACAGGCGGTTATGTAATATGTCAAACATCAATTCCTGAATACATACTACTAAACGATACCCTACAATCACAACTTACTGAAATATACAAATGGGTTAAGGCATACCAAGAACAAACCAATATATCACAGGTAAATAATGATTTACCTTTCGTGATTAAGGCGAGTGCTATTAGAGATATGTCAAATATATTTGAATTAATCACTGGAACTGAGCTTTAAAGAGTAGCAATTATGCTATTCTTTTTTTATGTGGTATAATTTTAATAGGGTGATACTATGATAACCGAAGAACAAATAGATAAAATCGTGGAGAAGCTAATCAACCGAATAGAAACTGCCAATGCTTACTTACTAATGCAAATGGGTGAAAAGGTAAAGAGAATAAGCACACTAACACCTACACAAGCCCAGCAACTTGTTCAAATGCTTAAATATGGTGGGCAGTATGAAGATATAGTTAGGGAACTAGCAAGGCAAACTAACCTTAACATAAAGGACATTGATGAGATATTCGAGGCTTATGCCAAACAAGACCAGCAATTTTACAAGAAGTTTTATAGATACAGGAATAGACCATTTATACCTTATGAGCAAAATGTTGCCTTACAAAACCAAACTAGAGCCTTACGAAACATTGTTAAAAATGAAATGTATAATTTTACTCGTTCTAATGTGTTAGGTTATACTATTCGTGATACGAAAGGTAGAGTGCAATTCTTAGGCTTACGAGAAACTTACAACCGAGTGCTAGATGAAGCCTTATTAAATGTAGGACAAGGTAAAGAAACCTTTGATAGTGCTATGTCTAGCATACTTAAAGAAATCGGTGGTAGTGGACTTAAGACTATCGAATACGAGAGTGGTAGAAGTATTAGGTTAGATAGTGCAGTTCGTATGCATCTTAAAGGTAGATTAAGGGAATTGCATAATGAATTGCAAGAAATATATGGTGCTGAATTTGACTCTGATGGAATAGAAATATCAGTGCATAGCAACCCTGCACCTGACCACGAACTAGCACAGGGAAGGCAATTTAGCAACGAAGAATATGCAAAGCTAAACAATGGCGATGAAGCAATTGATTACAAAGACAAAAAGATAACACTAGATCACGATGACAATGGTAGTTATAGACCTATTAGTGAGTTAAACTGTTATCACTATATATTTGTCATTATTCTAGGTGTAAGTGAACCTGAATATGATGATAAACAATTGCAACAAATAATAGATGATAATAACAAAGGCTTTGAATTTGATGGCAAACATTATACTAATTACGAAGGAACTCAATTGCAAAGGCAATTAGAAAGAAAAATAAGAGAACAAAAAGACATTCAAATACTAGGCAAAGCAAGTAATAATAATGAATTGATAAGTGAATCACAACAAAAGATAACACAATTGACACATAAATATAATGAATTGTCTAAAATAAGCAAATTACCTACTAAGGCACAAAGACTAAGAGTAAGTGGTTATAGAAGAACTAAAGTAAAATAGTTCTTTTTTTTACAATTAGGTGATTTCACTATTTTATGCTATAATTAATTAGGGTTGATAGGATGAAACAAATAACTAAATTAATGATTAATGAGTTTAAAATTAAGGAATTAGGGCTTGATTTCATGGGCTATGAGTTGCAAAAAGGGGATATATACACTTACCACCACTTGATTATACCTAACAGGCATGGTGGTCCTGAAACTAGGTGGAATGGTGCTATATTATGTGGCAAGAGTTCACACCCTTACTTGCATTTAATTGAAGCTAAAGATTATGACATTTTTTGTTACATTACCAGTGAAATGATAGATGAGAATGTCAAAGGTTACCTTGATTTAAATAATATCAGGAATATACATTTAGTTTTAGATAGATTTGAAAGAGAACATTGCTCGGACCGTGGCAAAAAAGGTAGATATTTAATAAAAGAACAGTACACTAGAAGAAGAAAAATATAGGAAAAGTATTAAAATGATACTTTTTTTAATTTTAGTATTGACACACTTATATAAGTATGTTATTATTGAAATGAATAGAGGAGGTGAAATATGCCAAAACTAGCAAAAAATTATTACAGGACAAGTAAAGGTGATAAAAGAGTAAACTGTTATATGGCAAATATATCAAAGGAAGTAGTAAGTAAAACTGACATATTGGAAGATGATGAAATAAACATATATGCAGAAGATAATAAGATAATAATAGAACGAAAAGAACATCACTTTGTTTGTATGGGTTGTGGTTGTGAATGGGATAGTGGTAATAGGGAAACCACTTGCCCTAATTGTAAGGTTGCTAATATTTATATGGAGGATTAGTAATGATTATTAAAAATAAAGAATTAAATAAAATGTTAAAGGAACATGGAAGGCAATACACATTGACAATGTATGTTAATAGATATTTTCACATGACAAAGAAGCAACTTGATTATGTTATGAATTATAAAGAGGTAAAACATGAAAAAGAAAAAAGAGAGATTTGTTGAATATACACAATGCGACCAGTGTGGTTATAGAAACAACCAAGACTTTCTAAAATATTCTGGAGTATGTAATTGTTGTCATAAAATACTTGATGAAAAAGCATATTTTAAGGCACAAATGAATAAGAAGATGAGATTGTGGAGAGGAAAAAGAATGAATTGATAGAGTATGCTATCGACAAACTTATAGAATTAAGAATACAAGCTGAATTTGAAGATAGGCAACGAGGTAAGAAAAGATATGTAAGTAAAACAAGTGCTTACCAAGATTTAATAAAATTATTGGAGGAGATTTATGAAAAAGAAAATTAAGATTATTGATTTGTTATGTTTATCAAGCTGTAATGAAAAATTACCTAAAGTAATTAAATACGAGGGTGAAACTTATAGATTACACGAAAGTGATGGAACATACTATGACATTCACATGAATTGTTTATGGGATAATAGATGTTTCTTGATATTAAATGATTTAGTTGAAATAATAAATTGGGAGGAATAAAATGGATTTAAATAAAATTAGAAATATGAATGATGAAGAATTGCAAAGATACCTTAGCTCAATAAGTAGTAGAAAGGACAACTCTTGTTATAAATGTGGCAAAACTAATGCTAATTACACAATAAATGTAAAAAGTAGAAAAGAAGCACAACAAAAGAAATTATGTTGTCTTTGCAATAAATGTTATAATGAATTACTTGAAAAAATAGAAATAAATGATATTATATGGAACTAATTTGTCAATTCGGTAGTTTAATGATATAATTACTTTAGTAAGAGTATAAGAAAGGGAAAAACAATGGAAAAGGAAATAATAATGAAAGTGGTTTTGACCGTTGTTGGCTTCTTTACAACTGGAATACTAGGTTATTTGACTGCTAGAGTAAAAGAATATAGAAAGAAAGATCGCAACCAAGAAGAAGCATTAAAATGTTTATTAAGAAGTGCAATTACAAGTAAGTATTATGTATATAACGAGTTAAAAGAAATACCTGTGTATGAAAAGGAAAATCTTATATATATGTACGAGCAATATAAAATAATGGGTGGTAATAGTTATATTGAAAACATTATGAAAGATATAGCAAGGCTACCTGTTAAAAAATAGGGGAGGTAAAAATGAAAGCAACTGAAATGTTGCACATATTAAAAGTGCAAAATAAAAGGTTATTTATTATTTGGTTAGTTACATTTATTGCTTTTATAGGAATGCTAGGATATACAATATATTTATTGAATGACATTGGAACAATTGATGAAACAACAGTAACACAAGATAATGAGAATGGCTACAATAATTATATCGGAAATGATGGTGATATAATAAATGGCAAAGCAAACAATTAGAAAAACTAAAGTAAAGTATCGCAAATCAAAAACTACTAAATCAGGAAATAAGCATAGATGTAAAACTTGTGGTAGGTTTATGTAATGTTTGAATTTACACAACAAGAATTTGAAGAAATATGCAAGAAAGCAATGCTTAATGATGAACTAACTAAAATATTTGAAATGAAAATAAAAGATTATTCTAATACTAAAATTGCTATGGAATTACATATAAGTGATAGAACATTAGCGAGAAGAATAAAAGAACTTAAAAAGAAGATAATGAGAGTTTTATAAACTCTTTTTTTATGGCATTTTTTTGGCTTAAACTAGGCATTTTTAAATTAATTATAAATGATAAACTTATATTAAGAAAGGAGAGATGAAGCAATGAAACAGTTTAAAACACAGTTGCTATATGCTCTTCTTTTACTTATTTAAAGGAGATGAAATTATGGATAAAGATATTATAGATAGATTAAAAGAATTGCTAGGTGAAGAAGAAACCAGTGGTTTAACAATAGTGTTGGAAGGAACACCTATAATTAATATTTATTTAGGAAGTGGTGAATAATGTATAACAATCCTTATATGAATTACCAACAAAATTTTAATCAGCAAAGTATTAACGATAGAATAGACAACCAAATAGCACAATTGCAACAAATGAAAGAACAAATGAAACATAATCAACAACCTGCTATTAATCAAACATTCCAATTAGCACCTCAACAAAGTGGCATGAGATATGCCAACTCGCTTGATGATGTTAATAAGGAAATGGTATATGCCGATACACCATTCTTTAGTAAAGATATGTCGGTTGTATGGATTAAAAATAACAAGAATGAGATTAGAACATACGAGTTAAATGAAATAGTACCGAAAGATGCTAAAGATATGCAAATAGAATATTTACAGGCTCAAATTCAAGAGTTGAAAGGAATGATAAAGAATGATGCAAATGTTTCAAATGATGATACAAAACAAAATGCAACAGATACCACAACAAATGATGGGACAATTGGAACAACAACTAAAAAGAACAAATCCTCAAATGTTTCAAAAGTATCAGGAAGCCAAGAAGAATAACAATCCGAATGACTTACTAAATGAAACAGTAAATGGTTTCAACCCTCAACAAAGACAACAATGGGATTCAATGATGGGAATGTTTAATAATGGTATTAACTCTAAATAGAGTTGATATATAAAAATTAAAGAAAGGAGAGAAAGAAAGATGAACGGATCAATTCAACCAACTGTGGAATTGGCTACAACTAATGGGAACAATGGTTATGCTTATCCATATCCAGTTTATCCAATGGGAAATGGATTTGGTGGAAACAATGGTTTCTTAGGTGGTGATGGAATTTGGGCTATCTTACTATTCGCTTTACTATTTGGTAATGGTGGATGGGGTAATGGTGGATTCGGATTTGGTGGAAATAGTTTTGACAATGGCTATGCTTGGTTAAGTAATGGACAAAAAGAAATAATGCAAAACACTAACAACGGATTTGATACATTACACCTTAGCAACCAATTAGATACTGTAAATAGTGGCATTTATTCACTATCTAACCAATTATGCAATACAGGACACGATATAACAAGTGCAATTAGTAATGGTTTTTATAGTTCTGAAATTGCAGCCAACAATCGTGCTATGAATCAAATGCAAGATACATTTGCTTTAAGCAGACAATTTGCTGATTGTTGTTGTGAAAACAGGTTAGGCATTGCCAACCTAACTAGCACTGTTTTAAGTGAAAACTGTGCTGATAGAGCTGCACTTGCTGATGGATTAAAAGATATTCTTATCAACCAAACTGCTAATACTCAAAAGATATTAGACCAATTATGCAACGATAAGATAGATGAGAAGAATGATAAGATTAGAGACCTTGAAAGACAATTATCTATGAAAGACTTACAAGCATCTCAAATTGCTCAAAACTCATTTATAGCACAAGGTTTTGCTAACGAAGTTGACCAATTATATAACAGACTAGCAAACTGTCCAGTACCAAGTACACCTGTTTATGGAAGAACACCAATATTCACTTGTCCTAACAACAACGGATGTGGATGTGGTTTCAACACTACAAGCCAATTTATTTAATAGCATAGAGTAGAATACTACATACTCGATTACGAGAACTTGCTAACGAAATTCCCTATAAAGGGAAAACGAGAGATAGGCATAGTTCTATCTCTTTATTTATTATGAAAGGAGAACGATAAAAATGATACAAAGCGTACAAGAACTTCCATTAGTATTACCTACAAATACAAGCGATATTACTTTTTCTAACGATGAATTAAGGACTAGAAGTGCAACTTGTCAAGGTTGGTTAAATCACACCGAAGGAACTGCACAATACACTATTCTAGGAAACGGAAACTGTTGTCAACCAAGTGTTTATGAAGTTACATTCAATGCCAATGTTACTGGTGCTGAAGCAGGACCAATTGAAATTGGATTAAAAGAAAACGGAACACCTGTTGTTGGTGCAAGTGCTAACGAGGTGGTAGTTGTAGATGAATATCAAAACATTTCATTTACTAAATTAATAAGATTATGTCCTAGAGAAAATGTGACATTGACAATTGGCTCTATTCCAGCAGTTAGTGGTGTAGTACCAGTAGTTGAAACGGTTGCTCCAACAGTTAAAAATGCCAACCTTATCATCAGAAAGATAGTATAATGAAAAGCAATACTGTTGATAATGTGTCTTTGTTTTTACAAGCATTGAGTTTGCAAATCTTATTTCAAGATTACAATAACACAGATTTGATGCAAGAATTACAAAAACAAGATACACAATATTTCGAGAAGATTATTAAAAATCAAGAAGAAATATTAACTCTTTTAAGAAAGGAGGAAAAGTAATGCAAGAAAAATTGCAAAAGAAAACGGAAGAAAGTATAAATAAGATACTAGAGGAAGGCATAACTACCAATAATCTAGATCATCTATATAAACTAACAAAAATAAATCATATAGCAAAGGAGGAAGAAAGTATGAATAATTATGGAAATTATGGAAACTACGGTGGAAGAAGAGCAGGATATGACAGTTATGGTAGAGATAACTATGGAGAATATGGTAGAGATAGTTATGGAAGAAGAGGCTATGACACAAAATATCGTGGAGATGATTCACTAGATAGAATGTCAGGAGAATATGGTCGTTACATGGAATCAAGAGAAAGATATGGTGCTGGTAGTCAAGAAAGTGATAAGTCATTTATGTATATGGTAAAAGCTCTTGAAGATTTTATTATGGTGTTAAAAGAAGAAGCAGATAGTCCACAACAAAAGCAACAATTGATGCAATCCTTACAAAATAGTATGAGATAGTATGTATAAGTATTATAATGCAAATGCTTTAAATAAATACGAGGATGATTGTGTTATAAGGGCAATTTCGTGTGCAACAAATAGATCGTGGGATTATGTGTACGATTATTTAAGTGATATAGCACAATACGAAGGAACTCTACTTGATAAAAGGGATTTTGTAAGGAACTATTTAGATAGAACCTATCAAAGGTTATATGATATAAATGGAACAGTGGGATATGTTTCTTCATTATTTCCTAATAATACTCTACTTATTACAATGAAAGGTCATATAGTATGTTCTAAAAATGGTATAATATATGACACATTCGATTGTAGAGATAGACAAGTAGAGAATGTTTGGCTTGTTAATTAAGAGGGTTGTACCCTCAATTATTGCCAGTTGGTGAAGTGGAAACACATTGCACTTTGACTGCAACATTCGGTAGTTCGAATCTATCACTGGCAACCAATTGTATCTCTAGCCAAAAGGTAAGGCAATGGACTGCAACTCCATGATTACAGGTTCAACTCCTGTGGGATACTCCAAATGTTAATCAGTGTCAAATTGACACTTTTTTATTTTGTGATATAATGTAATTAGAGTTCGAGAGAACTTTATAATAGAATCGGTCGAGTTCATCACTCGTAAAAAGAAATGTTGGAGGAAATTATGAAAAGAGAAGATTTAGACTTTTTAGAAAGTGAACAAGTTGACAAGGTTATGTCTTTGTATGGTAAGGCAATTACTAAAAAAGATAAGGAGATAGAAACTTTAAATAGTAGTAAAAAGGAATTAGAAGATAAAGTTGCTACTTATGAAACTAAAATCAATGAGTTCAACGAAAGTGCTAAAGACAATGCTGATTGGAAATCCAAATATGAAGAGTTGCAAACTTCAATTAAGGAACAAGAAGCAAAGAAAAAAGCCGAAGAAGAAGATAAGATATTAACTGATAATATCAATGCTTTATTTGATGGCAAAACATTCACTAGCGAATATGCAAGAAATGGACTTTTAAATGATATTAAAAATGGATTAAACAAACCTGAAAATAAAGGCAAAGGTATTCAAGATTTATTCAATGAATTAACAAAGGATAAAACTGATATATTTACTAATCCTAATCAAATGAAAGACATGGAAGGTATGGGAGATAGTGAAGAACAAAATAATACCAAAGAAATGCCAATGATGTGGTAAAAAAGAAGGGAATGATTTATAATGGCAAGAATAGATGCTTTATCTATTGACTTAAGAACAACAGGAAAAGACAAACTTGCTGAAGAATATGGAAAAGTTATTGATAACATTCAACATATTACTTTAGCATCAAGATTAAAAAACCAAGACTTATCTGGTGATCCTACAAGTGGAACTGTAGAAGCAAAGAGATTTGTTAATGTAAGTGGAAAGGCTTACGGAACTGCAAGAGCAAATGGTAAAGGAGATTATATCAAAGCTGAACCAGTTGTAATTGCTATCAACGATGATACTGAATACATTGAAGAAGTTGAGGAAAAAGACCTTAAAACTTATGGTGTTAATGGTTTAATTGAAAGAAGAACTAGAAATCATCAAAATGCTTTAGCAGTAGAATTAGATACTAAATTCTTTACAGAAGCAAAAACTGCTGGAACTCAATTCACTCCAAGTGCTGGTGCAACTGCAGTTGAAGATGAAATTGAAGAAGCAATCCAAACAGTTGAAACAACTAGAAATGACTTTGTACAAGGTGTACCTAGAAATATGATTGAAATTGTAATGAGCCCAGCTTATTATGGTAAATTAAGAAATAAAATCAATAGTATTTCTAACTCAAACAATTTAGGAGTTGTACCTAACTATGAAGAAGGAACATTTAACAATGTTCATGTTTATTCAAGTGTATTTTTACCAGCAAACACTGATTATATAGTTATGGTAAATGGTGCAGTTGCACAACCAGTTATGACTTCAATTTATAATCCTGAAAAAGTACAATTAAGTGATGCAACAGCATTCGGTTTATTTGCTTACAAAGGAACAAAAGCAGTTACTCCTGATTTAATAATTTATAAATAGTAGGTGCTAGTTATGAAATTCAAACAATTAAATACAGGTGCAATACTAGAAACAAATAATGAATTTGTTATAAATCAACTTAAAAAATCAGCTGATTATGAAGAAGTAAAGGTATTTACTAAAAAAGAAGAACCAGTTGAAGAAAAAGTTGAAAAGAAAAAAAATAAGTAATAAAGGAGGGCATTATGGAATTTAACGGACAGTACCTAACCTATGAAGATTATAAGGCTTTGGGTGGTGAAACCTTAGACCTAATGCCTTTTAATTTATTAGAATTTGAAGCAAGAAGAAAAATTGATATAAGAACATTTAATAGACTTAAAAATATTGATAGTAATGATATACCACAAGAAGTTAAAATTTGTGTGTATAAGTTGATAAATAGTATGTCAGGGTATGACAAGACATTAAGTAGTGCTTTTGATAAAGGTACTATTGCAAGTGAAAACATTGATGGATATAGTGTAAGTTATGCCAATTCAAGTGAAGTAAGTGAAATCTTAAAAGCAAAAACAAGTGAACTAAATGATATTATAAGAGAAAACTTGGCTGGAGTTATAGTGAATGGGCAACACATACTATATGCAGGAGTAGATGAATGATTTGCAATAATAGTGTTACTATTTATCATATGAGTGGACTAGATGTAATTAACCATTTTGAAATATGGACTAGATATAATTATGATAATGTGTGGGTTTTTGAAAGTAAGAATGCCAACACCAACAAGGGATATGACAATATGAATAATATAGAGATAAGACTGCCTTATGATAGCAATGAGTTAGATATTAATAATTTTGCTATGGGCGACATTATAGTAGTAGGCAAACTTACTAATGATATAACTACACAAGATGATTTGAAAAATTATCAAACTTATGTAATAACTAGCATTAATAATAATAACTTTGGAATTAATCAACACATTCATATTGGAGGCAAGTAATATGCCTATAAAATTAAAGCCAACAAGTGTGATTAAGGCTAGACTAGGTATTGAACCTAATGGTCGAGTACAAAAATTTTTTACAAATACTTGCTATAAACACATGGATAAATATGTACCTATGGATGAAGGCAATTTAAGAACTAATGTAGATATACACCCAAGCAACATAATTTATGAATCACCTTATGCTAGGTATCAGTATTATGGTGTAAGGGAAGATGGAACACATCAAGTACAACATTATACCACAGCAGGAACTGGTCCTTATTGGGATAAACGAATGGTGAGTGCTGAAATGTCTGATGTAGTTGAAGAAGTACAAAGATATGTTAATCGTGGAGGCAAATAATGGGAATTAATGATTATAGAATTTCAAAGTTAAGATTATACCTATTCAATATTATAAATACTCTTACTACGGATAGGAATTATCAAATTAATGCTGATATGTTATTAAATGATATAGGTAATTATAGTTTAGATAAAATACCAACTGATACACAAGTAAGAAAGTTAATCATTGGTACTGAAATAAAAAGAGATGTTTATTCGTTTAGAAGTCGCAAGGCTTACTCAAAAAAAGCTATTGATAATTTAAAAAATATAGGGTTCTTTGAAGATTTTGAAAATACAATTGAATCTAATAATAAAAAAGGCATATTGCCTGAAATAAATAATATAGAAAGTATTGAGTGTTTGAATTGTGGAACAATGAATGTTACCGATGGTAATAGTGCAGTGTTTGATATTCAAATACAAATTACATATAGGAAAGACAATTTTGAAAGAGAGGTAGACCTATGAAAAAAATAATTGCAAAAGTTAATTTTGGTTTGAATGGTGTGAATTATATTGCTGGTGATGAAATATACAATCTAACTTACAACCAAATTGCAAAATTAAATGAGAAAGGGTTTATTCAACCTCTTGCTTATGAAGATTTAGTTCTTATTAAAAGGGAACTAAATAATCCTAAATTTAAAAAGGAGGAAAAATAATGAATTTTGATACAAGTAACTATGACAAAATTACTGAAGATCAGTTTGTGAGATTTCTTGATACAACACCAACTGCTCAAACTCAAAGTTGGGCTTTAGTGGCTGCAGTTGAAGAAGGTGGTGCAGGAGTTGATTACAACCCTAACATTGACAGACTTAAATTGATAGTAAATAAAAATGCTACTACAAACCATACTTCAAACGATAAGCAAATGAGTGTTACTTATCTAGCATATAAAAATGATGCTTGTTTTGAATTTGTAAATGAAGGAAGAGATAAGTTAAATTATAAAACTCATTTCTTAGAAGTTGATTTATGGGATGAAACTGAAAACACTTACAAAGCAAAAATGAGTAATGCAACAATTGGTATTACTTCATATCATGGTGATACTATTGAATTTGATGTTTATATAGATGGTGATGGAACTGAAGGAACAGTTACTATAACTAATGGAGTACCTACATTCACACCAAATGCAAGTTTATAGAAACCTTTAAGGGTGAGAGGCAAAAGCCCTCACTCTTATTTTATTAGAAAGAAAAAGGAGATTATAAAATGACAGACAATTTTATAAAGTTAAATAAAGATAATATTTTAAGATTAGGCATAATGACTGCCGATGGAAAAGATACTGGAGAAGTGCTAGAATTTGATTTAGAAGATATTGAATTACCTTTAAAGTATCAGGAATTATTAGAAAGAGACAAGAAAAACAAAGAAAATTTAAGAAATCAAATGATTATTATTGACAAAAGACAAGATGTTAAGGGCAAGAAGTTATTAAGTAAGAATGAAGAAGATAAAATTAAGGCTTTAGATAATTTCTTTAAAGAAGAAATAAAAGTATATGATATGTTTCTTGGTGATGGTGGTGTTAAGAAACTATTAAATGGTAGAAAGATAGGTTGGACTACATTGCAAGAAATAGATGAAATCATAGAAAAACAAATTGCACCACACATTGATATTAGTATGGATAAAATAACACAAAAAGTAAAAGAAAAATATGGCAATGCAGTTGCTAGAAATAAAGAAGTGTTGAAATAATGTATCCACAATTTGTAGAAGTTAATGGTAAGAGATATAAAATTAATACCGACTTTAGATATGCAATTGAGTGTAATAGAATAGCCGAAGATGATAGTATAGGTGATTTAGAACGAAGTTTAGGCATTATATACACACTTTTTGGTGAAGAAGGTATAAACACACCAGACCACTATGAAAAGTTGCTAGAATTGGCTCAAATGTACCTTTTATGTGGCAAAGAATATGATAAAGAAACTAACGAGAAACCTGATATGGATTTTATAGAAGATTATTCGTATATTACTACATCATTTATGAGTGATTATCATATAGACTTAGACAATTGTGAAATGCATTGGTGGAAGTTTATGGACTTGATGAATGGGTTGTCAAATAGTGAACTAGGCGATTGTTGTATATTAAATAGAATAAGAAACTTGCGAAACTATGATACCAAAGATATTAAAGACAACAAAGAAAGACAAAAGATAGAAAAAGCCAAAAGACAAGTTGCATTAAAGAAAAATGTACATAAGGTGAAACCTACTAAAGAGCAAATGGAAAGTGCAAGGAAATTTTATGAAGCACTCAATATAAGAAAGGAGTGAGATTATGGATGGAAAAATAATAATAGGAACTGAAATTGATGACAAAGGTTTTGACAAGCAATATGACAAATTACAATTAAAAGCTAAAAATAAAAAAATTGAAATAGATTTGTCAATAAAAGAATTATCCAAAGCAAAGCAAGACCTAGATGATATGCAAGAAAAAGCTGAGGGATTATTTCAAGAATATCAAAAAACTAACGAAGAAATAAAAAAACAAGAAGATTTGATTTCAAAAATAACCACAAAGACAGAAAATGGTTTTACAATACAACAGGGAATGATGAATCAATATAATAAAGCTACTCTTACTATTAGTGATTTAAAAGCTAAGCAACGAGAACTCGAAGCAGAATATTCAAAAATGACACCGAAATTAGAAAAACAAGAAGGAATTGTCGAAAAAATAAATACTAAATACGAAAAACAAAAAAATCAATTAAAAGAAATAGGTATTCAAATAAATGATGTAAAACAAAAACAAGAAAAATTAAAGTTAAATAATATGGAAAAAAGTATAAATAATGTTAGTTCATCACTTGGTGGAGTAGTAAAAAAAGTAACTAAATGGAGTTTGGCATTATTAGGAATAAGAAGTGTATATAATTTAAT
>Ga0326511_10000400_pt1 | contig 37685 bp, 28 predicted proteins | sample 0_2496_0518_D_FD_203701 | JGI IMG/M metagenome (GOLD analysis project Ga0326511, IMG submission 203701) | Bovine rumen microbial communities from UC Davis, California, United States - 0_2496_0518 | ecosystem: Host-associated > Mammals > Digestive system > Stomach > Rumen | place: USA...
CCACGAAGACGGAGAGCTGCTTGCTGACGTCGTACATGTAGGCTTTCAGCACCTGGTCGACCAGCACCACGAGGGTGGAGACGACGACGAGCTGCACGATGATACGGATACGCGGCGGGATGGTGTTACGCATGAGCGAGATGATGAGGTTGCTCAGGGCGACGACGACGGTCACCGAGATGGCCATCACCACGGCGGGCTTGAGCTGCGCCGTCACGGCCAGACAGGAGCAGACGCCCAGCACCTGCACGAGGATGGGGTTGTTCTTGCTGAAGGGGAGTTTTATCAGGTCAAAGTTTTTCATTCGGTAGCCTCCTTTCTTTCTTCTGGGATTTCCGGAGTTTCCGGATTATCCGGATTATCCGGAATCTGCTTGTAATCTTCGTAGGCTTTGGCCAGCATGGCGGTAACGCCGTTGCTGGTCATGGTGCCGCCGCTGATGGCGTCAACCTCGTAGGGGTTGCCGCGGTCGGCGTTTTTCTTCAGGTGGATGGCTTGGGAGTCCATCTTTTTGCCGATGAAGCGGGAGGCGAACTTGTCGGTGGCAATCTCGCCGCCGAGGCCGGGGGTCTCGCCCTTGTGGTCGAAGACGGCGCCGACGACGGTGCTGGTGTTGTCGAGAGCCAGGTAGCCCCAGATGGGTCCCCAGAGGCCGGTGCCCTTCAGGGGCAGGATGATGCCGCCGTCGAAGGTGTAGTAGTTGTCGGCCTCGGTGATGTGCTGGGCGTAGAGCTGGTCGGCGTTGTCGCGCGTGGCCTCGATGCCGATGGTCTTGAGGATCATCTGCTTGGTCTCGGCGCGCTGGTTCTTCTCCTGCGCAGGCTTGAGGCTGACGGCCACCACGGTGAGGATGAGGGCCGCCACCACGACGAGGACTGCCGAATAGATGAAGATGTAGCTGTTGCTGAAGTTCTTTTTAGCCATTGTGAGCCTCCTTTCCTATTGCGGCGACGCGTTTGGCGCGGCGCTTGATGTTCTGTGCCACCACGCAGTGGTCGATGAGCGGAGCCATGCAGTTCATGAAGAGGATGCTGAGCATCATGCCCTCGGGATAGGCGGGGTTGCAGACACGCAGCAGCACGGCGAAGGCACCGATGAGCAGACCGTAGATCCACTTGCCGGTGTTGGTCTGTGCGGCGGTGACGGGGTCGGTGGCCATGAAGACGGCGCCGAAGGCGAAGCCTCCCATGAGGAAGTGGTAGTAGAACGGCAGCTCCATGTACTCGTTGTAGCCTATGGCGTTGAAGAGCAGACCCATCAGGCCGCCGCCGAGGAAGACGCTGAGCATGATGCGCCAGCTGGCGATGCCCGTGAAGAGCAGCAGCAGGGCGCCCAGGGCGATGGCGATGACGGAGGTCTCGCAGGTGGAGCCGGGGATGGTGCCGAGGAGCATGTCGAGGGCCGAAGCCGAGGGATTCATGCCTGCGGCCAGCTGTCCCATGGGCGTGGCGCCGGCGATGGCGTCGGTGCCCCAGAGGTCGGCGGCCACCCATACCTTGTCGCCACTCATGTGGGTCGGGTAGCTGAAGAAGAGGAAGGCGCGGGCCACAAGGGCGGGGTTGAGGAAGTTCATGCCGCTGCCGCCGAAGACCTCCTTGCCGATGATGACGGCGAAGGCCACGGCCAGTGCCAGCTGCCACAGCGGGGTGGTGACGGGCACAATCATCGGTATGAGCAGTCCCGTGGCCAGGAAGCCCTCGTTGACTTCGTGTCCACGGTATTGCGCAAAGGCAAATTCGATGGACAGGCCCACCACATAGCTCACCATAATCATGGGCAGCATGCGGAGGAAGCCGAACCACCACATGTAGAGCCAGTGCCAGTCGGCGCCGGTGGCCATGGATGTCTGGTAGCCGATGTTCCACATGCCGAAGAGAAGGGCGGGTACCAGGGCGATGACCACGATGATGATGCTGCGCTTCATGTCGACGGCGTCGCGGATGTGGCTGCCCTGGCGGGTGACGGCCTTGGGAGTGAAGGCAAAGGTGTGGAAAGCCTCGTAGGTGCTTCCCAACCAGCTAAGTTTGCCTTTGGGTTCAATCTTCTCGAACCATTGTTCGAGCCATTTCATATTCATGCGGTAGCCTCCTTTCTGAGGACCTCGAGGGCCTCGCGGATGATAGTCTGTATTTCAGTCTTGGAAGGGTCGATGAATTCGCAGAGGGCGAAGTCCTCGGGTTCCACCTCGTAGATGCCCAGCTGCTCCTGCAGTTCGATGTCGCCCACGATGCAGGCCTTGATGAGCTGCAGGGGGTAGATGTCGAAGGGGAAGACGCGCTCGAAGCTGCCTGTGAACAGGAAGGGACGCACCGAGCCGTGGAGGTTGGTGTTGAAGGAGTAGGTGGGCTTGACGGGCATCAAGGGTTCCAGCATCTTGAAGGGAGCCATCAGTCCGCTGAGGAAGGTCTTGCTGAAGCTGAACTTGTCCAGTCCCGGCATGAGCCAGCCCATGAACTCGTACTGGTCGCCCTCCTCGATGAAGGTGAGCTGGTGGTCGTACATGCCCAGGAAGCCGTCGGCTTCGATGCGGGTGCCGCTGAGGACGCTGCCGGAGATGATACGGGTGGAGAGTGGGGAGTTGGCAGTGGTCAGTTGAGGATAGCAAGGATCCATCAGCTGCACCTCGGCGATGCGCTGTATGCTGGTGCCGCAGAGCACACGGTAGTACTTGGGACACTTGGCGGCGGGGCCACCGACGGCAATGACGCGCTCGGGGCGGTACTCGCCGGTGAGGCACCAGCGGCCGATGGTGGCCACATCCTGTGCGTTGACGGTCCATACGTATTCGCCCTTGTTCAGGGGGCTGATGGCAGCAATCTGTGTGCCGACGTTGCCGGCGGGGTGGGGGCCTTCGGCATGCACGGTGTGCACCTCGGCCAGCCGGCCCAGGGCGGCGATGCCGGCCTCGAATTCATGCTCGCGTCCGCGGAGGGCGAAGGCGAGGTCCGGTGCCAACGGGTTGGTGTCGCGCATGGAGACGAAGATGCCTTTGGGCTTGTGGTCGGGGTCGGCGATGGTGCCGAAGGGGCGTTCCTTGATCATCCACCACACGGGAGCCTCGGGGCTGAGGGCGCGGGCGCCTCCGGTTGTTCCGGATTCTCCGGAAACTCCGGAACATCCGGGAACTCCGGTTTTCCCGGCGGCCACTATGACTTCCATCAGGCGGCGTTTCTCGCCGCGGACGATGGCTTGCACTTTTCCATTGACGGGGGAGGGGAGGGTGAGGCGCTGGTCGCGTTTGTCCTCGACAAGAGGCTGTCCGGCAACCACTTCGTCGCCCTCGGCGACGAGCAGGCGTGGCGTGAACCCCACCACATCGGGCGGTTTCACAGCGTAGCGCTCTTCGCTCCGCATGTCAACGACAATCCTCTCAGCGTCGCCACTGAGAGGAATGTCCAATCCTTTTTTTATTTTTATGTTGTGATTCATATTTTCAATTCCACCGGTTGCAACATATTCTCGGGTTTCAGAATCTCGTCGAGCTGTTCCTTGGTCAGGAGTTTGTGTTCGAGCACCAGTTCGTATACACCACGGCCGGTCTCGCTGGCTTCCTTGGCAATCTTGGTGCTTTGCTTGTAGCCAATGATGGGGTTGAGCATGGTGACGATGCCGATGGAGTGCTCCACGAGCTGGCGGCAGCGTTCCTCGTTGGCCTTGATGCCATCGATGCAGAGGGTGCGGAGGGTGTCGAAGCCGTTCTCCAGCAGATGGATGCTCTCGAAGAGGGTGTAGGCGATGACGGGCTCCATGACATTGAGCTCGAGCTGGCCGTTGTCGGAGGCGAGGCTGATGGTCATGTCGTTGCCGATGACGCGGTAGCACACCTGGTTCATCACTTCGGGGATGACGGGGTTGACCTTGCCGGGCATGATGGAGCTACCGGGCTGGCGTTCGGGCAGATGGATTTCGTTCAGGCCGCAGCGGGGGCCGCTGGAGAGGAGACGGAGGTCGTTGCAGATCTTGTTGGTCTTGATGGCCAGGCGCTTCATGGCGGCACTGTAGGCGAGCATGCAGGTGGTGGCGCTGGTGGCCTCGATGAGGTTGTCGGCCAGGGTGATGTTCCAGCCGGTGATTTTGCGCAGGGCCTGGATGCAGGCCTCGCTGTAGCCGGGCTTGGAGCAGATGCCGGTGCCGATGGCGGTGGCGCCCATGTTGACGATGAGGAACTCGTCGGCAGTGGTGCGGAGGTTCTTGTATTCGCCACGCAGCGAGTCGGCGAAGGCGCCGAAGGTCTGGCCGAGGGTCATGGGCACAGCGTCCTGCAGCTGGGTGCGACCCATCTTGACCACGTGTTTGAACTCCTGGCTCTTCTTGTCGAGGGCCTCGATGAGCTGCTCCATGTGGGGCATGAAGGCAAGGTGCTCGAGGGCGAGGGCCATGTGGATGGCGCAGGGGTAGGCGTCGTTGGTGCTCTGGCTGGCGTTGACAACGTCGTTGGGCGAGCAGTATTCATACTGTCCGCGCTGGTAGCCCATGTGCTCGAGGGCGAGGTTGGCAATAACCTCGTTGGCGGCCATGTTGGTGCTCGTACCGGCACCGCCCTGGATCATGTCGATGGGGAACTGGTCGTGGTACTTGCCGGCGATGAGCTGGTCGCAGGCCCAGATGACGGCTTCGCCCTGTTTTTCGGTAATCATGCCCACCTGCATGTTGGCCATGGCGGCGGCCTTCTTGGTCATGGCCATGCCGATGATGAAGCGGGGGTAGGAGGAAAGGAGACGGCCGCTGATGTGGAAGTTCTCCATGGCGCGGGAGGTCTGGACACCATATAATGCCTCGGCGGGAACCTGCTTGGTACCCAGGAGGTCGCTCTCTGTACGGAATTGTTCTTTGTTCGTCATGTTGGTAAATTATTTTAGTTGTTTGTTATTCATTTGTTTATGCACAATGCTCTCTCATCAATCCGGCAGCAAAAGTACAAAAAAAAAACAATGTGGCAAATTTTTTCGTAACTTTTTTATCGAAATATTTACAATCGTCTGATTTATGCTGCGTTAGAGAATGAAAAAATTTGAATGCAAGAGCCACCAACCTCCGTCCAACGGCAGTCGGGGGTCCTGTCTCCGACCTACCATCTTTTACCGTGGTAGGAGATGGTAGGGAGATGGTAAGGCGATGGTAAGAAGATGGGAAGAAGATGATAGGTATTCGGTGCTGATTATTAGTGTGTTATATGTTTGTTTGTTGCGTAAGTGCAACGGATACAGTGTGTTATCTTTCAAAAAATCGTTGTAAGTCGCTGATTTCCAATTTTGGCTTGTTGTGGCTTTTTTGTATTGAAAAACGGCAATCGGAGGGGGGCCGGGCGGGGGCAAAAAATATTTTTTTCGTCGCAATGCAATAAATAGCGCCATGAGACGTTAATAAAAATGTTTTATTATTAAAGTAAAGGGAAAGAATCGAATGGCAAACTGTCGATGGAAAAATCATATGATTGTGTTGTGCGCGTTGCTGCTCTTGTCTTTTGTTGCTGAGGGACAGACGAATGTGTCGATTCGCGGCACTGTGGAGGGAGGCTCGGGCAAGGGTGTGCTGCTGGGTGCCTACAGCGACATGCTCACCCAGCGCGAGGTGGCCCTCGATTCGGTCAAGGTCGACAGCAGCGGCCGCTTCGAACTGCGGTGCTATGCCAACTATCCGCGGCTGGTGTTTGTGCAGATGGAGTGCTACAGCCAGTCGTTCTACATTGAGCCCGGACGCGACTACGAGGTGTATGTGCCCGAGTTCGACTGGGACCAGAACGAGAAGCACAATGTCTTCCTCGACCCTGTGGCTTTGCCGTTGCGATTTCTCAATATCGACAGCAACGACTTGAACTTGAAAATCATGCGATACGAGGACGCCGTGGACAGCTTCCTCAGCGCCAACCGCGAGCGTATGGATTTCCGTTTCCGTCCCGACCGGCGTGCCTTCAAGGAAATGAGGGCGATGGTGGAAAACCGGTTCCTCAAAGGCGAGGACGAGAACTCGTTCTATGCCCGCTACGTGGAGTACACGATGCTGGAGATGGGGCTGGCGATGCGGATGGATTCGCGCGTGCGGCTGGCTGCCAAGTATGTGGAGCCGCTGCGCTACCACGATGAAACCTACATGCGATTTTTCTTCGAGGTTTTCTCGCATGCCATTTCCGGCGGCACGAAGAAAGTGGCGCAGTGGAAGATGGCCGAGTGGGTGAGAAGCGGAAATGTGGCGGGATGGCTCGACACGCTGGGCTTGGACCCCCTCCTGCAGAACGAGCAGGTGCGCGAATTGGCCGCCCTCGAGGCCCTGAAGGAGATGTACTACGACAAGGCATACGACCGGCAGGGCGTTGTGGCGACGACCAGGGCTTTGCGCAACGCCACCAAGTTCGAGGAGCATCGCACGTTGGCCGAAAGCCTCCTGGAGAGCTTTGCTGAACACGAGCGCGGCGGCGAAGCCGGCGGGTTCACGCTGCCCGACGTGGAGAGGCACATGGTGAGCCTGGACGACTTCAAGGGCAAGTGGGTGTACCTGAGCTTTGTGCGTGTGGGTGACCCGCATTCTATCAAGGAGTTGGAGACTATGGCGCACTTCCGCGACACGGTGTACAAGTCGTGGCCCGACGTGGTGTTTGTCACCGTGAGCTGCGACCGCGAGTTCCAGAAAATGTACCACCTGCTGAAGAGCAGCAAGAAAGGCGCACGCTACACGTGGACATGGCTGCACTTCGACGGCAACTATCGTATGCTCGAGCGTTTCGGCGTTACGAGCTACCCCACCTTCTTCCTCATCGACCCCGAGGGGAAGCAGGTCTACGACTATACCCCCGCCCCCGCAAGCGGCATACTGCTGCGCGGCCCGTGGATAAAGAACGAAGACAACCGCGAGTGGGGAACATATAAATTTTGAATAACACATTTGAAGATAGAAATATGAAGAAAATCATTGTTGTGGGATTGATGGGGCTGATGACCCTGACGGCGAGCGAAGCGATGGCCCAGCGCGTGACCGACGAAGGCCGGCAGCGCGAACTTTACCGTCAGGCCATGGACCTCTATGGGAAACAGAAGTACGCTGCCGCACAGCAGATATACGACGAAATCGCCCAGGGGGCGAAGGACCGTGCGGACCTGACAACGGCCGACGCCAACTACTATGCAGGTGTCTGCTCCGAGAAGCTGGACAACAACGATGCCTGCTACCGCCTGGAGGAGTTTCTGAGGCTCTACCCCCAGAGTTCGCGTTGCAACATGGCGCGTTTCTACCTGGGCAACTTCCACTATGCCCGCGGCTCGTACGAGTCGGCTCTTGCGTGGTACAAGGAGGTCGATGCCCGCGAGGTGGAATACAACCATCGCAGCGAGTACAATTTCAAAATGGGCTACTGCTACTTCCATTTGGGCGACAATAAAAAGGCCTCGAGCTACTTCGCCCAGCAGGTGGGCGGCCAGTCGAAGTACCGCAACTCCAGCCTCTACTACTATGCCCACATCCAGTATATGGATGGCCAGTACGAGCTGGCGCTGAAGAACTTCAAGGAACTGGAGAAAGACAAAAAGTTTGCCAAGATTGCCCCCTCCTATATAGCCCGCATCTATTACTATCTGGGTCGCGAGGACGAGCTGTTGGAGCTGGCGCCGCGCCTGCTCAACGACAGGGATGCCTTCCGCAAGAACGAGGTGCACCAGATGGTGGGCGAAATCTATTTCAACCGTGGCGAGTACCAGAAAGCCCTCGAGCAGTACAAGGCTGTGGACGAAGCCGCCAAGCGCGAGCAGACGCAGAGCTGCACGCCGCAGGACAACGACTACCAGATCGGTTACTGCTACTACCAGACCGGCGACTATCGCCGCGCCGCCGAGTACCTGCAGCGCAAAACCGCTTGCAACGACAGCGTGGCACAGAACGCCCTCTATGTCCTCGGCGACTGCTACCTGAAGACCGGACGCAAGAAGGAGGCCCGCAGCGCTTTCCAACAGGCTGCGAAGATGGACTTCAGCCCGCACATCAAGGAGGACGCCCTCTTCAACTATGCCAAGCTCAGCTGCGAGCTGAACCAGAACGCCTACAACGAGAGCATCCGCTCGTTCGAGAGCTACCTGAAACAATATCCTGACACCAAGCACAAGACCGAGGTGCAAGAGATACTGACCGAGCTCTATTGCTCCACCAACAACTACAAGGACGCCATCCGCCTGTTGGAGCAGATACCCCAGCGCAACGCCGCCCTCGAGCAGGCCTACCAGCGCGCGGTGCTCAACCGCGGCATGGAACTTTGCAACAGCGGCAAGACCAGCGAGGGTGTGGAAATGTATGAGAAGGCCGTCAAGATCAATGCCGTTCCGCGCATCACCGCCGACGCCAACTACCTGTTGGGCGAGGAACAGTACCGCGCAGGACAATACGAACAGGCCGAGAAGAGCATGAACAAGCTCCTCCTTTCGTCCTATAGCAAGACCTCGCCCTACGCCAACGACGCCCGCTACACCTACGGCTACCTGTTGATGCGCAAGAAGCAGTATGCCGATGCCTATGAGACCTTCAGCGAGCTGGATTCGCGCATGCAGATGCCTGCAGGCACGTCGGCCGGAGCCTCCAAGCAGACCCAGATGAAGAACGACGTATGGAACCGCATGGGCGACTGTCTCTATGTGCAGAGCCGTTTCGCCGATGCCATCAAGATGTACAACAAGGTTATCGACGCCAAGGGCCGCGATGCCGACTACGCCACCTATCAGAAGGCCCTCTCCTACGGCGCCCTGGGCAAGAACAGCGAGAAGCTGACCTACCTCAACTATATCTTCGAAAAGTTCGACAACTCCCCGCTCAAGTCCAAAGCCATGCTCGAGATTGCCAACACCTATATGATGTGCGACAACAACGAGATGGCAATGACTTACTACAACAACTTCGAGAAGCAGTACCCCAAGAGCGTCTATGTGAAGAATGCGTTGCTCAACGAGGGTCTTATCTATTATAATACCGACCGCTACGACCAGGCCCTCTCCACCTTCGACCGCCTGCTGACGCAGTATCCCGGCACCGCCGAAGCCCACGACGCCCTCGGCACGGTGAAGAACATCTACATCGCCCAGAACCGTGTGGCCGAGTATTTCCCCTATGTGGAACGCACCACCAAGCTGAAAATCTCCACCATGGAGCAGGACAGCACCATCTTCCTCGCCGTCGAGGAACGCTACCAGGAGGGCCAGTACGCCGTGGCTGCCACCGGTCTGGAGGACTACCTGAACCGTTTCCCCAACGGCCTCTTCGCCCTCAAAGCCCACTATCTGTTAGCCGACAGCTACAACCGCCAGGAACTCTATGCCAAAGCCCTGCCGCACTACAAATACGTCGCCCAGGCCCCCACCAACCAGTACAGCGAGCGCGCCCTCTCTGCCGGTGCCAACATTGCCTACAGCCTGGGCCAGTATGCCGATGCCGCCGACCTCTACCAGAGGCTGACCACCTATGCCGAGAGCGACCAGAGCCTGCTGCAGGGCGAGATGGGCAGCCTGCGTTGTGCCGTCAAGCGTGGCCTCTATGCCAGTGTCATCGAGGCTGGCCAGCGCGTGATGGATGAGCAGAAAGCCACCGCCGAGATGAAGGACGAAGCCACCCTGGCCATGGCCCGCATCTGCTTCGACTACCGCCAGCTCGACTCCGCCTTCACCTACTATGCAGGTCTGGCCAAGTCCGCCAACGGCGAATACAACGGCGAAGCCCGTTGCCGCCAGGCCGAAATCCTCATGCTGCGCCAGCAGTACGACCCCGCCGAGAAAATCATCGAGCGCATCGTCTCCGACGCCACCAGCGACTATTGGCTGGCCTACAGCTTCATCCTCTGGGCCGACATCTATTACGCCCGTGGAAACAACCTCCAGGCCAAACAGACCCTGCAGAGCATCATCGAAAACTACGATGGCGAGGACCTCGTCTCCGTGGCCCGCGAGAAGTACGACGCCATTGTCGCCGCCGAGCAGCCCCAGGCTCCCGCCGAACAGGACGAAATCATTATCGAACTCTAAAAACATGGATGTGATATGAAGAACACGTTGAAATATATCTTGTGCGCAAGCATCGTTTTCAGTTTTCAATTCTCTGTAAGTGCCCAGCAGGAGGACACCTACAACGAGTCTGTGCTCGTCAAAGGTTCCTTCCGTCCCGTCATCGAGCAGGCCGAGAAACAGAACTTCCCTGCCGTCATCACCGACACCATGGAGCGCATCGACCACTCCTTCCAGTATTCCATCTCCCCCTCGCGCCTCAAGGCCCTCTACGAGCCTGCCCGCATCAAGGCTGCCCGCATCATCGGCGAGCCTGCCACTAAACTCTACAACAACTATCTCCGCCTCGGCATGGGCAACTACTGGTCGCCCCTGGCCGACCTCTATTGGTCCTCCACGCGCGATACCAAGAAGACCTACGGCGTCCGCATCAACCACCGCTCTTCCTGGGGCAGCCTGCCCGACTACGGCAAGAACCACTTCGGCCTCACCGGCGTCACCCTCTTCGGCAAATACATCGTGGCCGACAAGCTCCAGCTCTCCGCCGATGCCAACTATGAGCACGACCACAACCTCTACTACGGTTTCACCGACTCCACCCTGCAGGCCGTCCTGGGCAAGACCCGCGACGACATCTCCGTCTCCGACTACCGTGCCAAGTACAACGTCGCCAGCCTCAACCTCGGCGTCCGCAGCATGAACCTCGACGCCTACGCCCTCGGCTACGCCGCCAACCTGCGCCTCTCCGACCTCTGGGCCTCTTGGGGACAGAACGAGTTCAACCTCAACCTCAGCGGCGATGTGCACTACGGCTTCACCCCCCTGCGTGGACTGATGGGTGTAGCCTACCTCCATGCCGAATGGGACGGCTACGCCCACAGCGTCAGCCCCAACTTCGCCGCCGAATGGCCTTTGGGGTACAATGTGCCAGCCGTCTGGGACACCGTTCGCGGCAGCCGCAACATCGTCAAACTCAACCCCTACGTCGACTTCATGTATGAAGGCCTCCTTTTCCATGCCGGTTTCACCGCCGGATGGGACGCCTTCACCGCCAGCGACAGCGTCACCTTCCGCTTCTTCCCCGACGTCGTGGTCAGCAAGAACCTTATGAACGATGCCCTCGTCCTCAGCCTCGGTGCCACCGGTGGCTTCAGCGCCAACAACTGGGACGTCATCCGCAAGGTCAACCCCTATGTCGCCCCCGGTGTCGAGCAGCGCGCCACACGCCACTACGACTTCACCGCCCATGCCCGCTGGACCATCAGCAAGAAGCTTGAGGCCAACGCCGAGGTCAGCTACAGCCTCCTGCAGGACGACCTCTCCTTCACCCTCGACAACGACTACGCCCTCAACAACGTCTTCCGCACCGCCTACGTCGACAACAACCGCCTCACCGTCGGCGCCGACATAGCCTTCGTCAACGACGAGATGCTTACCCTCCGCGCTGCCGGACACTACTACCACTACACCGTCACCGGCGACGACTCCGTCCTCCTCTACCGCCCCGACTGGGACTTCATCCTCTCCGCCGATGTCAACTATAACGACAAGTGGCTCTTCCACCTCGAAGGACAGCTCCTCGGCCAGATGGACGGCGACCTCGGCGAGACTCTCCCCATGCGCTACGGCATCAACGCCGAAGTCGAATACCGCCACAACCGCGCCCTCTCCTTCTTCCTCAAGATGGACAACCTCGCCTTCCAGCGCTACAACCTCTGGACCAACTACCCCTCCCAGCGCGGCCTCTTCATCCTCGGACTCACCTACACCATCCCCCACAAATAACTAACCACTCATCACTCATCACTCATCACCCATCACTCATCACTCATCACTAAAGAATGACCTATCAAGAAACCTTAGACTTCATGTTCTCGCAGCTGCCGATGTACCACCGCATCGGCGCTGCTGCCTATAAGGCCGACATCCAGCCCACCATCGACATGATGGAGGCCCTCGGCAACCCCGAGCGCAAATTCAAGAGTATACATGTCGCTGGCACCAATGGCAAAGGCTCCGTCTCCCACTTCCTGGCTTCCATCCTGCAGGAAGCAGGCTACAAGGTGGGCCTCTACACCTCGCCCCACCTCGTCGATTTCCGTGAGCGCATTCGCATCAACGGTGAGATGATTCCCGAGCAGGAAGTCGTCGACTTCATCACCCATCACTCATCACTCATCACTGAAAAACACCTTTCCTTCTTCGAGATGACCGTCGGCCTCGCCTTCGACTACTTCGCCCGCGAGAAGGTCGACATCGCCGTCATCGAAGTCGGCATGGGCGGACGCCTGGACAGCACCAACGTCATCCCCCCAGTTCCTCCCCTGAATCAGGGGAGGTGTCCGCAGGACGGAGGGGTCATCCCCCCAGCTCCTCCCCTGAATCAGGGGAGGTGTCCGCAGGACGGAGGGGTCATCCTCTCCGTCATCACCAACATCGGCCTCGACCACACGCAGTTCCTCGGCGACACCCTGGAGAAGATAGCCTTCGAGAAGGCCGGTATCATCAAACCCGGCGTCCCCGTCGTGATAGGGGAGACCCAACCCGAAACCAAGCCTGTCTTCGAGCGCGTCGCCGCCGAGCGCCACGCACCCATCACCTTCGCCGACCAGCATTGGCATGTGCGCACCAGCGCCGGCAACCGCGACGAAAGCCGTCTCCTCTTCGACGTGGAGCGCCGGCATCCTGCCGGCAATACAAGCGAGCCCCCTCAGCCCGACGTGGACCGCCGGCATCCTGCCGGCAATACAAGCCCCGAATGGCGCTGCGGCCTCGTATCCCAGCTCGCCGGCAGCTATCAGCTCAAAAACCTTGCCACCGTCTTCGAGGCCGTCCGTCAGCTGCCCTTGCCGCTGAATGGCCACATTGTGGAACGAGGCATCGCCCGTGTTGTCGACAACACCCACCTCCACGGCCGCTGGCAGGTCATCGCCAACCGTCCGCTCACCATCTGCGAGACTGCCCACAACGCCCCCGGTATCGACGCCATGCTCGGCAAACTCGCCACCATGCACTTTTCGCGTCTCCATGTCATCTACGGCTGCGTCAACGACAAGGACTACCGCAAGATCCTCACCCACCTCCATACCGAATTCGCCAAGCTCGGCAAACCCTTCGACTGGCGTTTCTCCCAGCCCTCCGTCCCCCGCCAGCTCCCCGTGGCCGACCTCCAGTCCGCCGCCCGCGACCTCGGCATCGACGGCCCCGCATTCCCCAACGTCAAGGACGCCATCGCCGACGCCCAACAGAAAGCCGATGACCAGGACCTCGTCCTCGTCACCGGCAGCATCTTCCTCATCGCCGACGCACTCGCCGACTGAATTTCTCCCCGCCTCCGGCGGAGATCTTGGAAATCATGGAAATCTCATTTGGATTCTTTGGGATTTCCAAGATTTTGTTTTCGCGAATTCTGGAAATCTGTTTGAATCTGATGATTTCCAAGATTTCCAAGATTTCGCGCAGCGGGAGACGTCAGCCCCGCGCAGCGGGAGACATGAGCACTCAGCCACTCAGTCACTCAGCCTCAGTATCCGTACTTCGCGCCCCAGTGCTCGTGCAGGCTGCGGCGCGTCTCGTTCTCGCGCGGCGTGTTGCAGGGCTCGTAGAAGCGGCTGCCCTCCAGCCCCGCGGGCAGGTACTCCTGTTGGGTGAAATTGCCCTCGTAGTCGTGGGCGTACTTGTAGCCGTCGCCGTAGCCCATGTTCTTCATCAGCTTCGTCGGCGCATTCCTTATGTGCAGCGGCACCGGCAGGTCGCCCCACCGCTTCACCGCCGCCTCCGCATTCGCCAGCGCCTTATACGTCGCATTGCTCTTGGCCGAGCAGGCCAGGTAGCAGGCGCACTGCGACAGGTTGATACGGCACTCCGGATAGCCTATCTTGCTCACCGCCTCGAACGTGGCGTTGGCCAGCAGCAGCGCGTTGGGGTTGGCGTTGCCGATATCCTCGCTGGCGAAGATGAGCATCCGTCGGGCGATGAACAGCGGGTCCTCGCCGCCGGCAATCATCCTCGCCAGCCAGTACACAGCCCCGTTGGGGTCGCTGCCGCGCATGCTCTTGATGAAGGCCGAGATGATGTCGTAGTGCATCTCGCCCCCTTTGTCGTAGAAAGCCAGATTCTGCTGGATCACCTCCGTCACCGTCTTATTATCTATAATTATTTTTGCATTTGTCCTTTCACTCCCTTTCACTTCCTTCTCACTCCCTTTCACTCCCCCATTCACTCCCCTCTCACTCCCCTTCACACCTTTGTTCACCACCAGCTCCACGGCGTTCAGCAGCTTCCTTGCGTCGCCGCCGCTGATGCGCATCAGGGCGTCGGCCTCCTTTACCTCGATGTCGAGGCCTTCGTTGGCGTAGTGCCTCACCGCGCTCCCTATCAGCTGCCGCATCTCCTCCTCGCCGAACTCCTTCAGCACATACACCTGGCACCTCGACAGCAACGCCGAAATCACCTCGAAGCTCGGATTCTCCGTCGTCGCCCCTATCAGCGTGATGGTGCCGCGCTCCACCGCGCCCAGCAGCGAGTCCTGCTGCGCCTTGTTGAAACGGTGGATTTCGTCGATGAACAGTATCGCTCCCTCCTCCTCCTGGGCCGCATTGATTACCTCGCGCACCTCCTTCACGCCGCTGCTGATGGCGCTCAGTGTGTGGAACGGACGCTTCAGCGTCTGCGAGATAATCATCGCCAGCGTCGTCTTCCCGATGCCCGGAGGACCCCAGAAAATCATGCTCGGAATCTGTCCGCTCTCTATCAATGTGCGAAGAACAGCACCCGGTCCTATCAGGTGCTGTTGTCCAATGTATTCATCGAGGCTCTTCGGCCTCAGTATCTCGGCTAAGGGAGTCATATCTAGCCTCACCCCTTGCCCCTCTCCAGGAGGAGAGGGGAATTCGTTTGCGCGGGTGAAACGCCTTTTTTATCTCTTTGTTTATGAATTGTTTTGTATGTTGTGCTGTCTGTTCCCCTCTCCCCCTGGAGAGGGGTAAGGGGTGAGGCCCCTATACGATCAGCATCGCGTCGCCGTAGGTCGAGAAGCGGTACTTCTCCTTGATGGCCGTCTGGTACGTCTCCATCAGCAGTTCGGGGCCGGCGAAGGCGCTCACCATGATAAACTGGCTGCTCATCGGGTGGTGGAAGTTGGTCACCATCATATCCGCAATCGTGAAATCGTAGGGCGGGAAGATGAACTTGTTCGTCCAGCCGTCGAAGGCGCATATCTTGCCCGGGATGGTGACGGCGCTCTCCAGGGCGCGCATCGTCGTCGTGCCCACGCAGCACACCTTCTTGCCCTTCTCCTTGGCGTCGTGCACCGCCTGGCACACATCCTCGCCCAGGTGCATCTCCTCGGCGTCCATGCGGTGTTTCGACAAGTCCTCGACCTCTATCGGCTTGAACTCGCCCATGCCGGCATGCAGCGTCAGCTCTTTCCACACCACATCCTTGATCTCCATCCGCTTCAGCAGCTCACGGCTGAAGTGCAGCCCCGCTATCGGCGCCGCCACACTGCCCTCGTTCTTCGCGTAGATGGTCTGGTAGTTCTCCGCGTCGCTCTTCTCGATGTCGCGCAGGCGGCGCAGCTCTTCGGGCAGCGGCGTGCGGCCCATGCCGCGCACCAGCGAGATGAACTCCTCGTGGCTCCCGTCGAACAGAAACCTTATCGTCCGACCGCGGCTCGTCGTGTTGTCCACCACCTCGGCCACCAGCGCATCGTTGGTGCCGAAGTACAGCTTGTTGCCTATGCGGATTTTGCGCGCCGGGTCCACAATCACGTCCCACAGCCGCATCTCCTCGTTCAGCTCCCTCAGCAGGAACACCTGTATCCTCGCACCCGTCTTCTCCTTCTCGCCCTCCAGCAGGGCGGGGAAGACCCTCGTGTTGTTGGCGATGACCACATCGCCCTCGTCCACATACTCGATGAAATCCTTGAAAATCCGATGCTCCACCTCGCCCGTGTCGCGGTGCAACACCAGCATGCGGGCCTCGTCGCGGTTCCGCGGCGGCTTCTCGGCAATCAACTCCTTCGGCAGGTTGAACCTGAACTGCGATAATTTCATAATTCTTTCTCTCCTTAATTTTCCGTTTGTCTGTTTAAGAAAAAACATCTCTATAACGAAAAAAAATCCATATTGGTATGCACCTGCGAAAATTTTTTTTCCCGCGACCACTCCGACAGGGGGCGAAGAGGTACATAATTCGGCATTTCTTATATCGTTCTTATATCGTTCTTATATCGTTCTCATATACTTCTCATATACTTCTTATATAGGTGATATAAGAAGTATATGAGAAGTATATAGGAACTATATGAGAAGGGCCGAATTTGGCAGGTGTCGGGGCGGTGTGCAACAGGCACTTGCGCGCGGAGGTGCTTTTTTTTTGAAGGGTTGCATACTATAATTGTTTTTTTTGCGTTAAGAGGGGTATGAATTTGAAAATGCACCATATTGCCACGATGCTGCTGATGCTGGCGCTGGGGGGACCGGCGACGGCACAGGGCGATTTTGACGGCGACGAGGTGGAGATGATGACCAAGCGCTACACCGATGCCTACGACAGCCTGATAGGCAGCTACTACCTGCGCCAGTTCTCGCACAGCCGTCTGCTGAGCAGCCGCGAGCTGTCGCTCGAGGAGTTCGACGCCCTGCCCGATTCGGTCATCGCCAACCGCCTCGCCAATCTCCATACGGTTATTCCCATGACGTTCAACAGCGAGGTCCGCTCGTATATCCGCTTCTATTTGAAGTATATGTCGCGAAGGCTGGATGTGATGCTGAGCCTGTCGCAGTATTACCATCCGCTGTTCGAGGATGCCCTGAGCCGCTACGGCGTGCCGGAGGAGCTGAAGTACCTGACCATTGTGGAGAGCGCCATGAACCCGATGGCGACGTCGAGGGCGGGTGCCGCGGGACTGTGGCAGTTCATGTACAGCACGGGCAAGAACTACGGGTTGGAGGTGAACTCGCTGGTCGACGAGCGCCGCGACACGTACAAGTCGACCTATGCTGCCGCGCATTTCCTGAGCGACCTGCACAAGGTGTTCGACGACTGGACGCTGGCCATCGCGGCCTACAACTGCGGCCCGGGCAATATCAACAAGGCCATTGCCCGCAGCGGCGGCAAGAGGGATTTCTGGGAGATATACTATTTTCTTCCGCGCGAGACACGCGGATATATCCCGGCGTTCATTGCTGTCACCTATGTGATGAACTACTACCGCGAGCACGGGCTGCGTCCGGTGCAGATCAAGGTGCCGGTGCAGACCGACACGCTGATGCTCGACCGCGATGTGCTGATGAACTACGTGCAGGAGTATACCGGCGTGGACTACGACGAGCTACACACGCTGAATCCGCAGTACCGCGCGGACTTCATCCCGGCCTCGTCGGGACGCTATTCGCTCTGTCTGCCCGTGGCGAGGATGGAACGTTTCATTGCCAACCAGGACAGCATCTACGCCAAGACGCAGGATAGCCTCTCGCGCCGGCCGATGGCCGTCGAGCCCGTCAAGCAGAAGGCTGAGAAGGCCAGTTCGTCGAAGGGCGGCAGCGGAAGGTACTACACGGTGAAGAGGGGCGACACGCTCTCGTCCGTGGCCCGCAAGTACGGCCTGACGGTGCAGAAACTGAAAAAACTCAACGGCCTGAGGCGTGACCAAATCAATGTTGGCCAGCGGCTGAAAGTGAGATAGCCATGAAGAAACTGCTGAAAATAAAAGGTTTGAAATACTGGGTGGCCACGGCGGTATTCGCCGTGGTGATACTCTTCCTCGACCAGAACAACCTTCTGGTGACCATGAAGCTGAGCCGTCAGGTCTCGGCGTTGCATGAGGAGGAGGAGCACCTGCGCGAGGCCATCGTGCAGGACAGCATCAACAACGCCACCCTGAAGGGCAACCTTGACGCCATAGAGCACTACGGGCGCGAGAATTACTACATGAAGCGGCCCAACGAGGATGTTTTTGTTATTAAGTGATGAGTGATGAACGATGAACGACGAGTGACGAGTTTAAGAGTTAAGATAAATGATTAAATACCGGAATATAATATTGATGGCGCTCGGCATGCTGCTGCTGACGGGATGCGACTCGCTGAAGGCCTTCATGTCGCGCGACCTGGAGGACGAGGATTTCATCATCGGGCAGCTCTATGCCGACGAGGTGGTCGCCGAGACGCCGGTCATTGCCCGCCCCGTGGCGCGCAACACGACCGCCCGTGGCAGCAATCCCCTGGGTTTGACCTACAGCGCAGAGGACAACATGGCGCTCTACGAGGCCATCAATTCATGGCTCGGAGTGCCCTACAAATACGGCGGCACCGACCGCAACGGTATCGACTGTTCGGCCTTTGTGGGGGCCATCTACAAGGAGGTCTACGGCATCACCCTCAACCGCACGGCCAACGATATGACGCGCAATGTGAATTTCATCCCGCGGTCGCAGCTCCGCGAGGGCGACCTGGTGTTTTTCAAGAACAGCAACGGCAAGGTGTCGCATGTGGGCATATACCTTAAGGACAATCTCTTCGCCCATTCGTCCACCAGCAACGGCGTCAGTGTGAGCAGCCTTGAAAACAGCTATTGGAAGAAGCATTTCTACAAGGCCGGCAGGGTGAAGAAGTAAACGGCCTCACCTCTTGCCCTATTTGCTATTACTGTATCCGAGCGTTTGGAGGATGGAGACGATTTTATCCTTGATTTCGCCTTGGATGATGATTTCGCCGTCTTTGGCGGAGCCGCCGGTGCCGCATTTGGTTTTGAGTTGTTTGGCCAGGGCTTGGAGGTCGTCGTCGGAGCCGACGAAGCCTTTGACGATGGTGGCCGTCTTGCCGCCGCGCCCTTTGCGTTCGATGCTGACGCGTAGTTTCTGCCGTTCGGGGGCGAGGGTCTCGACCTGGGGCTCGTCGGGCTCGAGGTTGAAGTCGGGGTTGGTGGAATAGACTATCATTTGTGTGCGAAGATTTTGACGGATTGGGGGTGGTTGACGAAGTGGAGTTCCTTGCCGAGGTTCTCGCCTTCGCCGTCGATGTTGACCCATTTGTGCACGTTGCCCTCGATGATGATTTCCTTGCCGCGGAACATCTCGGCATGCTGGGAGTGGTCGAGGAGGTTCATGAAGGCCAGGGGGGCGGTGATGGGTATGTGGTCGAGGGGTATTTTGTCGATGATGCTGATGTCGATGAGGCCGTCGGTGAGCTGTGCTTTGGGGGCCACGGCGAAGTTGTAGCCGTACTGGCGGCCGTTGGCGACGGCGATGAACCAGGCGCTGCGCTCGATTGTGCGGTCGTCGATGGTCATGCGGTAGGTGTTGCTCTTGTAGGATGCGTATTCGCGCAGGACGAGGTTGGCGTAGGCCGCGAAGCCGCGGGTTTTGGCGGCATGCATCAGGCGGGCGATATAGGCGTCGAAGCCCACGCCGGCGGCGTTGACGGACAGCCAGCGGTCGTTGATGACGATGGAGTCGATGGCCAGTTTGTTCATCTGGTTGAGCGTGCGGATGGCGAGGGCGGGTTTGAGGGGGATCTTGAGGGTGCGGGCGAGGCCGTTGCCGCTGCCGCAGGGTATGATGCCCATGGTGACGCCGCTGTCCTTGATGCCCTGGGCCACATCGTTGACGCTGCCGTCGCCGCCCACAGCCACCACGCAGTCGTAGCCTTGGTCGACGGCCTCGCGGGCGAGGTCGGTGCCGTGGTGGATGCGCTCGGTGTAGCGCACGGTGTAGTCGAAGAGGTCCTGGTTGAGGTTGTCCTTCAGGAGGGTCTCTATTTTCTTCTGCCGGCCCATGCCGGAGATGGGGTTTACTATGATGGCTGTCTTTTTTTTCATTGGGCTAGGAGTTTGTTGTCGATTACGCGGTTGAAGTATTGCTGCAGCACGGCTTTGAGGAAACGCAGGTTTTCGGGCGTGCCTTCCTCGTAGGTGCATTGCAGAAGGTGTTCGTCGGTGTCGTCCCGGCGCATGCCGCTGATGACGGTGATGTCGTGTTGGGCGGGGTTGGAGGGGTTGTTGCTGACCATGCAGAAGTAGTCGTTGCCGAAGAAGACTTGCCATCCCTGTTCGGGATTCTGCATGACGCTTTGGCCAAAGGCGAGGGTGCGGTCGTCGAAGCCCAGCCAGTCGACGATGGAGGGCAGGAGGTCGGTCTGCTGGACGATGCGTTGCGACACACGGCCCTGGGGGTTGCGGGCGTCGAAGACGACCATGGGGATGCGGTACCAGCCGTCGTAGCCGTGGTACTCGGGCGTGATGCCGGGGCCGCTGTGGTCGGCGGTGATGATGAAGATGGTGTTGGAGAACCAGGGTTGGCGGCGGGCCTCGTCGAAGAACTTGCGTAGGGCGTTGTCCATGTATTCCACGCACTTGAGGATGGGGTGGGGGCCTTCGACGAAACGGTCCTTGTATTGGTCGGGGAGGGGGAAGGGGTCGTGGCTGGTGACGGTGAAGACGGTGGTGAGGAAGGGCTGGCGGAAGGTGTTGGTGCGGCGCACGATGTATTGCAGGAAGGGTTCGTCATAGATGCCCCACACGCCGTCGAAGTCCTCCGGACGGCTCTTGGGGTCGGCCTCGAACTCGTTCTTGCCGAGGTATTCCTTGTAGCCGATGCGTTGGCATACCTTGTCGAAGTCCATCACGCCGTTGTGGCTGCCATGGAAGAAAGCGGTGTGGTAGCCGTGGCGGTTGAGCACGGTGGGGATGCCCTGGATGCTGTCGTTGCGATAGGAGCTGTTGACGAAGGGGACGTACATCCAGGTGGGGATGCCGGTGTTGATGGCGGTGATGCCCTCGATGGAGCGTTTGCCGTTGGAACGGCCCTGATAGACGGTGCTATAGCGCGCCAGCGAGTCGAGGAAGGGGGTGCGGGTGTCGGCGCCGGGTTGGTGGTTGTAGATGCCGCTGTATTCCTGTCCGAAGCTTTCCACGATGATGAGCACCACGTTGGGTGGCAGGGTGCGGAGGCTGTCGGGGGTGGTGTCGAGCACGGGGGCCGTCTTGGCGGCCAGGGGGATGTTTTCGGGGGAGAAGAGTTGATCGGCGGTGCGCTGGGGCATGTATTTGTGCCGCTCCAGCTGCGGGCGCATGAGGGTGCGGACGATGTTGTAGCCGCTGTTGCTCACCAGGGGGATGTTTTTCGGCTGGCAGTAGCGGGTGGCGTCCTCGGGCTGGATGAAGGAGCCGAAGCCGCCGCGCATGAGGAACCACACCACGAGCAGTCCGGCGCCAAGGCCGATCAGCTCGTTGGTCATGACGGTGTTGGGGTTGCGCTTGGCGAGGCGTATGCGATGGTTGACAACGAAGAAGGCCACGATGATGAGGATGCCGAAGACGAAGGCGTACCAGTAGTTCACCATGAAGTGGGGTATCATCTTGTCCATCGGGCCGCTGTTGCCGAGGTAGGCGAAGATTTCGTTGGAGAGCATGTGGTAGGTGTACTGGTAGTAGGCCGAGTCGGCGGCACGTGCCACCAGGAGGAACAGCACCGGAAGCACGTAGAGCACCTCGGTGAGGATCCGGTACCACCGTTGCCAGCGGGCTTTGGTGGGCAGCAGCATCAGCAGGGCGAATGTCGCCAGCACCATGCAGACCGTTGCCAGTCCGAACACCAGATTGCCCCAAATCACCCCGGCCCATTCGCCGAAGGTCTCGAGGTGGAAGATATGACTGTTGGCGGCATGGAAGAGTATCTGCATGGCCTCCAGTGCGCCGAATGCAAGCAGCAGCTTGTACAGCAGGTAGATGTATGTGTTATGCGCTTTCTTTTTCATGACTCAAAACTCTTAACTCATAACTTTTGGCTTTCAGGGACGCCAGCCGGAGGTTTCCAGTATCTTGCGGCTGTCGGTGTCGGCGAAGAGCTCGCTCACCGACACTCCGGTCTTTTTCATGTATTGTCTCACAATCTGCCATCCAAGCCAGGCGTTGGTGCGAGGGGCCGACCCTTCGCCGAAGGCGTTGGTCTTGGGGGCGTCGTCGACCATGTTGTTCAGCTGCGTCATGTCGCTGCTGAAGAGCACCTTGTTCTGTATCAGCCATCCCCACACGTTCTCGGCGTTCTCCTGCATCCAGTCCAGCTGGGACTTGCTGTAGCGGAGCTTGACGGTGTCGGGGGTCGACGGCAGCACCTGGTCGAGGAAATAGAGTGTTTTGCCCTCGGCGATGGCGTAGTCCAGGAAGGTCAGGTCGCCGTCGGGTAGGGCGATAAGGCTCCGGGCGGCATCGGCCATGACGTCGGAGGCTATGTATTCGCGACGGCAGAGGCGTGTGATATAGTTCGGCAGGCCGAAGCGTTGCATCTCCTCCACGTGGCCAAGGGTGTAATTGTCGATGCTGATGGCCATGTCGGTGAGGTTGCCGAAGACGCGGTTGGGGTAGTTGCCGAGGTCGGCGGTGACAAGGGTGTAGAAGTTTTGGACGTTCATTTCGGGGCAGAGCTCGCGGGCGCGTGCCATGGCGTCGCCCAGCTCCTGCTCGAGCCACGAGAGGTCGTGGTAGAGGCTGTCGGTGACGGTGTAGATGCGCTGCACCATGGGGTCGTTCACAAAGTCGTCGAGGGCGGCCATGAAGGCCGGGTCGTTGGAATTGTAGTTGAGCAGCGGCGTCTGGAAGTCGGCGGCGTTGCCTTGATGCGCAAAGAGAAACTGCTCGAAACGAAGCAGCTTCACGGGTTCGGCCTTGTGTCCACAGCCCGAAAAAGCCAGCATTGCCGGCAACAGGAATAATAGGTATCGTTTCATTAGTTGGTCAGTTTGAAGTATTTCTGCAGTACCAGCAGTCCGATGTAGCGCTCGCGTCGCAGGTCGCGGAACTGGTTCACATACTCGTTTGCGCGTCGGGCCATCTCCTTGGCCTCCTTGGGATGGGCGCTGTAGTAGTCGAGCTGGCTCTCCAGGTCGCTGTAGTCGTCTTTCACCTCGATGTAGTGCACGCCGGGCTCCAGCCGCTCCTCCATGAACCACGATTCGCACGTGGGCCGTGGCATGACGGCCAGCGACTGGCTCGACATCACCCATCGCAGGTTCGACGCCACGTCGTTGCCCTCGAGGGCCATGATGTAGCGGTAGTCCAGATGCTCGTAGAGCGAGAGGCGCGGTGCCGCATTGCCCGAGTTGGGAATCTTCTCCTCGGCGAAAGGGCTTCCGCCCGAAAGGGTGTTGGCCACGTCCACGCGCGGGTTGCCGGCGAAGGTGTTGCAGAACAATAGTCTGTTGGGGCGCTGGCCTATGTATCCGCGGAAGATGGCACGGTCGGCTTTCGACTCGAAGGGCCGTCGGTCGCGCAGGAAGACGTAGTGGCGGCATTTATCCAGTTTCAGCAGCACGCTGTTGCTGTTGTCCTCGTGCCCTGCGGCGTGGAGGTCGTTTTTCAGGCTGCGGCTTTTGACGATGGAGGGGTAGGGCGGTATGTCGCGCACATCGCCGAAGACGTAGTTCCACCTCAGCTCCGGGTCGAACCACTGCAGCAGCTCGCGGCTGTCGTAGTAGTAGGTGCTGCCATGGTTGCGTTTCCGGAGGCCGCCGATGGCCTGGGCGCCGGGGCCCAGGTTGCGGTGCTCGTTGAAGCGGCAGTAGTAGTCCACGCGGTCCTGCACATAGTCTTCGTCGTACAGCTTGCGGCAGGCTTCCAGTTCGCCCTCCAGCCGGAGGCGGAAAAAGCTGTCGGGAAGTAAATCTCTAAAGCCGGCTTTGAGGTAGTAGCCGGCTTTAGAGTTCTTGCCGCTGTGCAAGATGTAGCCTATGGTTGCGTTGGCCATGAGGGCTTATTGTTCGTTTTCGTTCTTTTCCTCTTTCTCGGCCTTCTCGGCTTCGTTGAGGATGCGGAGCTTGGCCTGCATCAGTGCAATCTGCTGGCGGGCGCCCTGCATCTTCTTTTCGAACTCCTGCTTCAGGAGGTCGGCCTGTTTGCTCGAGGCCAGGAATCCCAGGTTGTTCTCCCACAGGGCCAGGTCGCTGCGCAGTTTCTCAATCTTGTCCTGCAGCTCCTGACGCTCGTTGTTGACGAACTTGCGGGCGTCGCCTCCGGCGTTGCGGATACGCTCGCGGAAGGCGGTCTCTTCGGCCTCGCGGGCGCTGATTTTCAGCTGCTCGAATATGCGGTCGATTTCGCCGCGGAATTCCTTCTGGAGACGCTCTTTCTCGGCCATGGGCACGAAGCCCACCTCGGCCCAGCGGCGCTGGAACTCCTTGATGGCGGCCAGGTTCTCCTCGCGGTCGTCGCCGAACTGGTGAGCCTTCAACTCGGCGATGATGGCCTCCTTGGCGGCCAGGTTCTCGCTCTCCGAACTGCGGCGCTCGGCGAAGAACTCGCCCTTCTTGGCGAAGAATTCGTCGCAGGCCTTGCGGAAGCGCTGCCACACCTTTTCGCTCACCTTGCGGCTGGTGGAGCCGATGCTCTTCCATTCCTGCTGCAGCTGGAGCAGCTCCTCGGTGGCGTGCTTCCAGTCCTCGCGCTTGGCGATGGCTTCGGCCTTGAGGCAGAGGTCCACCTTCTTCTGGTAGTTGGCCTCCTGCTCGTCGCGGATGGCGCCGAAGTATTCCTTCTTTTCGCTGTAGTGCTTGTCGATCATGCCCTTGAACTTGGTCCAAATCTCCTCGTTCACCTCGCGGGGCACGGGGCCGATGGTCTTCCACACCTTCAGCAGCTCGTCGAGGGCGTTGGTGGTGTCGTTCCACTCCTTGGTGGTTTCGGGACGCTTCTCGGTCAGCTCGGCGGCCTTGTCGATGAGGGCCTGCTTGGCCAGCAGGTTATTGTCCAGCTCTTCCTTGCGCTGGTCGTAGTATTCCTTGCGGCGCTCGTCGATCTGGTTGGCGGCGTTGCAGAAACGCTGCCAGATGTCCTCGTTCTGCTCCGTGGGCACGGGACCGATTTCCTTCCAGCGGGCACGCAGGTCCTGCAGGCCCTTGAAGGCTTTGGTCACCGAGGGCTCCATGATGAGCTCTTCGGCGCTCTCGCAGAGTTTTATCTTTTCCTCGAGGTTGCGCTTCTGGTCGAGGGCGCGGAGCTCGCGGTTGATTTTCAGTTTGTTGAAGAATTGTTCAATCTGGAAGTGGTAGTTCTGCCAGAGGTCGTTCATCTGCTCGCGGGGCACCTCGCCGATGGCTTTCCAGCGCTCCTGGATGTTGTTGAACTTGTCCATGGCGGTGCGCACCTGCTCCTCGTCGGAGTCGATAAGCTGGCGCATCTCCTCGATGAGGGCCTGTTTGGCCTCGAGGTTGCGTTTCTTCTGCTGTTCGAGTTCGTCGAGGTATTTCTGCCGCGCGGCGCGGTACTGGTCGTGCAGACGGTGCATCTCCTCGGCCACGGCGTCGTTCTCGTACTGGTAGTCGTCCTTGTTGCCTCCCTCGGCGATGAATTTCTCGAAGGCGGCGTTCTGCACCTCGCGGTTCAGCTCGTTGAAACGGGTGCGGATGGCGGCGGCGCGGTTCTTGATTTTCTGTACATCCTGACCCATCAGTTCTTTCATGGCCTCGACCAGCTCCTCGCGGGTGCAGGCGCTGTAGTCGGGTTCGGGTTCAGGCTCGACTTCGGCTTCGGGAGCTGCAGCCTCTTGCGGTTGCTCGGCGTTGGCGGGCTCTTCCTTAGCCTCGGCGACAGGGGTTTCCGTCGTCTCGGGGGTGGCGTTAGGGGTTTCGGCTGCCTCGGCGGCAACGTTCTCAGTGTTCGGCAGGGCCTCTTCGGGGGCGTTCTGCAGGTTGTTGGTCTCTTCCATCTTGATGGTTTTTTGTTTGTAGAACTACTTATATAATAATAAGTTAAAGGTTTAAAACTCGCGCTTTCCCTTTGGGAGAGCAAATGCAAAGATACACTTTTTTTTTGAATGAGCGCAAAAATTATTTCTTTTCCCCCGTTCTTCTCCCGTTCTTCCCTTGTTCTTCCCCTTTCGCGCCCCCGTGCCTAGCCCCCCTCCTAACGGGGTCAAACACCTACCCGATTCGGCCCTTCTCATATAGTTCCTATATAGTTCTTATATACTTCTTATATCACCTATATAAGAAGTATATGAGAAGTATATGAGAACGATATAAGAACGATATAAGAAATGCCGAATTATGTACCTCTTCGACCCCTGTTTGGCACCTACTGGAGAGGGGCGGGGGAGGCGGTGAGGTTGCGGAGGTGGTCGGCGACGGTGTCGAGGGTGAGGGCGTCGGCGACGGTGTAGTCGCCGACCTGCTCGCGCCGGAGAGCGCTGAGGAATGCGCCGGAGCCGAGGGCCAGGCCGAGGTCGCGGGCCAGGGAGCGGATGTAGGTGCCTTTGCCGCAGTGGATGCGGAAGTCGGCCTGCGGCAGGTGCGCGGGGACTTCGCCGAGGGGGTTCTGGTAGAGGTTTTTCTGCGGTATATCCGGGTTTTCCGGGTTTTCCGGGTTTTCCGGATGCTCCGGGTTTTCTTTGCCTTCGCGGAAGGCGGTGATTTCGAAGCTGTAGACGTTGACGGGTTTGGGCTGGATGGTCACCGAGGGGTCGTCGGTGCGGGCGTATTCGTAGGCCCGTTGGCCGTCGATTTTGACGGCGCTGAACATGGGCGGCACCTGGAGGATGGTGCCGGTGAACTGTTGCGCGGCGGCCTGCAGGGAGGCGAGGGTGATGTGCCCGTAGGGGTAGTATCGGTCCACGGGGCGTTCGAGGTCGAAGCAGGGGGTGGTGGCGCCGAGGACGAGGGTGCCGGTGTAGACTTTGTCGCCGTCCTGCAGGCGGGGTATGTCCTTGGTGGCCTTGCCGATGCAGACGAGCAGCAGGCCTGTGGCCAGGGGGTCGAGGGTGCCGGCGTGGCCTATCTTGAATTTTTTAAGGCCGCCAGTGATGGCGGCCTTCGCTCCGTTTGTGTCGCGTTGGCCGTAGAGGTTGCGCACTACGGCCTTGATTTTGTTCACCGCCTGGAAGGAGGTCCACTGGCGGGGTTTGTCGATTGGCAGGACGAGGCCTGCAAGGAGTTGTTCCTGGGTGAGCATGCGGGGGTGGCGGTGGCGGTGGCCGTTAGAAACTGAAGACGATGGTTGCCGCACCCACCACGGCGCAGTAGAGGGCGAACCAGATGAGTTTGCCGCGACGGACGATGTTGATCATCCATTTGCATGCCAGGCATCCGACGAGGAAGGCTGCCACGAAGCCTATGAGCGCCGCCACGGGGCTGATGCCGCCGAGCGAGGCGTTGACGCCCACCTCGGCCATGTCCTTCACGTCGAGCAGGGCTTCGCCCAGGATGGGGGGTATGACCATGAGGAAGGAGAACTGCGCGAGGGTCTCCTTCTTGTTGCCGAGGAGGAGGCCGGTGGCGATGGTGGAGCCGGAGCGGGAGAGGCCGGGGAGCACGGCGAGGGCCTGGGCGAGGCCGATGACGAAGGCGTGGAGGGGCGAGATGGTCTCGCGCTGGCGCGGACGGGCCCAGTAGCTGAAGGCCAGCAGGGCGGCGGTGACCAGGAGGCAGATGCCCACCACGAGCAGTCCGCTGCCGAAGACGGCTTCGACCTTGTCTTTGAAGAGCAGGCCCACGATGCCCACGGGAATCATGGAGATGATGATGTTGACGGCGTAGCGTGTGCCTTCGTTCCATTTCCACTTGAAGAGGTCGGAGAATATCCACACGATTTCCTTCCAGAGGATGACCACGGTGCTGAGGACTGTGGCGATGTGGAGCAGCACGGTGAAGGCCAGCTGGTCCTCGCCGTCCTGGAGGCCGAAGAGTGCCTGGCCGATGGCCAGGTGGCCGGAGGAGGAGACGGGGAGGTATTCCGTCAGGCCCTGGATGACGCCGAGGATCAGCGCTTCGAACCAAGAAAGTGTCTCTGTCATGGTTTATTGTTTTTTGCCTTTGTACATGATGGCCAGGATTTCGACCACAAAGCCCACGACGATGAGGATGGGGGCCACGACGAGACGCCGGCTGTCGAACATGGCGGGATTGAAGGTGTTGGGGTCGTCGCTGCCGCCGCCGGAGAGGAGTATGTAGCCCAGGGCGAGGATGACGAGGCCGGCAATCATGAGGATGTAGTTGATGCGGCCGAAGGCAAACTGGAAGCGGTTGCCGTTTTCTTCTTGCTGGTTGGAAGGTTTATTCTCCATGGATGATTTGTTTTTGTTTCTGTTGTTTTAATTTTTTGCTATGTGGCGTCGCACGGTGATGGCTGTGGCGAGGTAGGTGATGAGTATGCCGACGAGGATGATGGCGGCGCCGATGAGGGCGTACCAGAGGATGTGGTCGGGGTTCAGGAGGTCGATGCCGAACTGGTTGCCGAAGGCCCAGAGGGTGACGAGGACCAGGCAGTCGGCGATGAGGCCGCCGATGGCGCCGTAGGCGATGCTGCGCAGGCGGAAGGGCCGCGCGATGAAGGAGGCCTTGGCTCCGACGAGGCGCATGGTGGCGATGGTGTCGCGGCTGCTGTAGAGAGCTATGCGGATAAGGCTGGAGATGAGCACGATGGTGATGAGCAGCAGCAGGACCACGAAGACGATGAGGAACCACGAGAGGCGATAGAAGATGTCGCGCAGTTCGCCGACGACGTTTTCCTGGTAGGCCACGCCGGTGACGCCTTCCTGGGCCCCGACCTCGGCGCAGAAGCGGTCGAGGGTTTCGGTGCTGCTGTCGGGCAGGAGGGCCACGTTGAAGTTGACCATCAGCGAGGGGTAGAGGGGGTTGTAGCCTGCGAAGCCCACGAAGTCCTCGCCGAGGTCCTCGGCGAAGATTTCAGCGGCCTTGTCCTTGGAGATGTAGTCGACATGCTTGACGAAGTCCATCTTCTCGACGCGGCCTTTGAGGGCGAGTGCGAGGGAGTCGGAGACTTCGGGCGAGAGGTCGACCTTGTAGGTGATGCGCTCCTGGGCGTCGTGGGTGAGGCGGTAGGAGTGGTACTCGATGGTGAGCAGCAGGCCCAGCATAAAAAGCACCAGGGAGATACCGAGGATGGTAGCTCCGTGGGTGCCCCAGAGGTTGACTTTGTTCTTCAAACCTTAAACTTTAAACTTTAAACTTTAAACTTTAGTTGGCCAGCATGACGGGCATGACGAGCATCAGGATGTCGTCCTTCTTCTCGGTGTCGTCGTCGCCATAGGGGAAGATGATACCTGCGCGCGAGGGGTGCGAGAGCTCGACGAGAACCTGTTCGCTGTCGAGGTAGGAAATCATCTCGGTGAGGAACTTGGCGTTGAAGCCGATGTCCATGGGGTCGCCCTCGTACTGGCAGGGGATGGTCTCGTTGGCGTTGTTGGAGAGCTCGAGGTCTTCGGCGGAGATGTTGACATGGTCGGCGGAGATGGAGAGACGCACCTGGCGGGTGGCTTCGGAGGCGAAGATGGAGACGCGCTTGAGGGTGTTGAGGAACGACTGGCGGTCGAGGATGAGCTTGTTGGGGTTGTCCTTGGGGATGGCGGCCTCGTAGTTGGGGTAGCGGCCGTCGACCAGGCGGCAGACGATGTAGAAGTTGTCGAAGGTGATGAAGAGGTTGGTGTTGTTGTATTCGATGGTGACATCGCCCTCTTCCTTGCGTGCGGCGAGGATGTTTTTGACGATGATGATGGGTTTCTTGGGGAGGATGAAGTTGGTGCTCTCGTCGGAGGTGACGTCTTTGCGGCGGTAGCGGACGAGTTTGTGGGCGTCGGTGGCAACGAAGGTGACGCCGTCGGGGGTCATCTCGCAGTAGATGCCGCTCATTTGCTGGTGCATCTCGTCGTTGGAGGTGGCGAAGACGGTTTTGTTGATGGCGTTGACGAGGGCGGCGCCGCTCATCTCGATTTTGCTGGTGCTTTCGGCGACGGGCATGGTGGGGTAGGTGGCGGCGTCCATGCCGGCAAGGCGGTACTGGCCCTGGCCGGAGACGATGTCGACGGAGAAGTTGGTGGGGTCGACGTCGAAGGTGAGGGGTACGTCGTCGAAGGTTTTGAGGATATCCAGCAGCATCTTGGAGGGTACGGCGACCTCTTCGGGGTTTTCCATGCGGCCGGTCTCGACGGTCATGTGGGCCATGAGCGTGGTGGTGAGGTCGGTGGTTTTGATGGTGAGGTTGTTTTCCTCGAGATGGAAGTGGAAACAACCGATTATGGGCATGGTGTTGGACGAGGAAAGAACTCCGCTGAGGGACTGCAACTGCTTGAGCAACTGCTGACTGTTGACAATAAATTTCATATTCTCGGTGTTTTAAATTATTCGTATTTTGTTTGCAAAGATACGAATAAAGTTTAAGGTTTAAGGTCTAGGGTTTAAGGTTTTTGTTAACAATTAATCAACAGAGATGGATGTGAAGACGCCGATGGGGATGTTGTCGATGTCGTTCCAGTGGATGGAACAGTTGGCGAGCGAGTACTGGTCGTCGAAGTAGAAGGTGCCGCGGATCTTGTCGTTGCGGTAGACGAGGCGGTCGGGGGCGTAGAGGATGACGACGTTGTGGTGGGTGATGCCGTCCTGGGTGGTGTAGTCGCCGCCAAGGCTGTCGGGGGTGGTGAGGGACACGAGGTAGCCGAGGTCGGGCTTGACATAGGAGGCTGTGCACTCGCGGGTGTCGATGACGGTGCCGCGGAAGTCGATTTCGTCGACTTTGTTGCAGCTGGCTAGCAGGAGCAGCAGGGTGCTAAAAAAGGCGAAGCGCTTCATTGAGGGAGGTTTTTTTGTCGGTGGATTCTTTGCGTTGGCCGATGATGAGGGCGCAGGAGACGTTGTAGTCGCCGGCGGGGAAGTGTTTGGTGTAGCTGCCGGGGATGACGACGCTGCGCGGGGGCACATGGCCGATATGGGTGACGGGCTCGGGGCCTGTGACGTCGATGATGTGGGTCGAGGCGGTGATGACGGTGCCGGAGCCGAGGACGGCCTCGCGGCCGATGTGGGCGCCTTCGACGATGATGCAGCGCGAGCCGATGAAGGCGTTGTCCTCCACGATGACGGGGGTGGCCTGCACGGGTTCCAGCACGCCGCCGATGCCTACGCCGCCGCTGAGGTGCACGTGTTTGCCAATCTGGGCGCAGGAGCCCACGGTGGCCCAGGTGTCGACCATGGTGCCGCTATCTACATAGGCGCCGATGTTGACATACGAGGGCATGAGCACCGTCTGCGGAGCCAGGTAGGCGCCGTAGCGTGCCACGGCGGGCGGGACGACGCGGACGCCGTTACGGGCGTAGTTGCGTTTGAGGGGTATCTTGTCGTGGTATTCGAAGGGACCGACCTCGAGGGTCTGCATGCCGCAGAGGGGGAAGTAGAGGAGGACGGCTTTCTTGACCCACTCGTTGACGGTCCACGGAAGTGGCTGGGTGGCCGAGTCGCTGGGAGTCTGGGTGGGTTCCGCCACGCGCAGTTTCCCTTCGTCGAGGAGGGCGATGGCCTCTTCGACGGCCTGGCGGTATTCGGTTTCGTTAAGGAGTTCGCGATGCTCCCATATCTGTTCGATGTGTTGTTGCATGATTATCTGATTAAGAGGATGGTACCGGTAAGTGTATGCAGCTCTTGCGGGCGGAGGAGGGTGTGGTATTGGAGGCTGTAGACGTAGGCGCCCTGGGGACAGGCGGTGCCGTCGGCCGTGGTGCCGTCCCAGCGCAGGTCGGTGCCTTCGAGGTGGTTGACGAGGAGTCCCGAGCGGGTGTAGATCCATACCTCGAGGTCCAGTAGCTGGTTGAAGACCGGCTGCCATGTGTTGTTGGTGCTCTCGCTGGGGGTAAAGGCGTTGGGGGTGAAGATAATGGAACGGTCGATGAGGATGGTCGTGCGGGCAGTGTCGGCACAGCCTTCGGGGCTGTAGGCCACAAGGGTGACGGGCAGCGTGTCGATGCCGTCGGGGAAGGTGTAGGAGAGGCTGTGCTGGGAGAAGTTGTTGTCCTCGATTATCCAGAGGCGCGAGGTGGCGTAGGCGCTGTTGTCGTGGAGCTGGAAGTCGGGGGCTGCGGTGGAGACTATGAGGGGAATGGCGCGGATGTCGGCCTTGAGGTCGCCGGCTAGGATGCCCAGCTTGAGGGTAACGGTGGAGTCGCAACCATAGGCATTGGTGTAGGTGTAGACGTAGGTGCCCGAGTGGTTGTAGGTGTGGTCGCCGAAGGTGTAGGAATCGTTGGCGCAGATGGTGTCGTGCAGAGTAATCTCGTCGTGGGGATTGACGGTGAGGTCGACGGTAATCAGGCTGTCGCAGCCCTGGGTTGACGTGAGGCGGATGGAATATGTGCCGGAGGTCTCGAGGACGTGGTCGGCTATGTGCAGGGGATGGTTGTCGCAGATGGTGGTGTCGATGGCTATGGAGTACGAGGGAATGGTCGTGAGCATAAGGGTGACGACGCTGTCGGCACCGTATTGGTCGGTGAGGTTTTGCACTACGGTGTCGGCATCGTTGAAGGTATGCCCGTTCCAAGAGTAGGGCAGTTGGTCATTGCAGACTGTACGGGAATATGAGTAGGCATGGTTGGGGTGGACAATGAGCCGCATGGTGATGGTCGAGTCGCAGCCGTAGACATTGGTGAGATGCTCCGTGGTGTCGACGGAGGAGTGGTATTCCCTGTCGAGAATGGTGTATGGGAGCTCGTTCTCTACAATCTCTTTCGTGATAACCGAATCGTTGTACGGCAGCAGGGTAAGGTGCAGGGTGACGACGCTGTCGGCCCCGTGGGAGGTGAGAAAGTTCACTTGGGTGTCGCCGGCGGCGGCAACGGAGAACCCGTTCCAGGGGTAGGGGAGTGTGTTGGCGCAGACGGTGTCGTAGATGTCAGTGGCCACATTGCGGAAGACGGTGAGGGTGAAGGTTATGTTGCTGTCGCACCCGAAGGTGGTGGTGTCCGTAAGCAGCGAGTCGGTAACGTCATCGTTGAAGGTGCGGCCGTTGAAGGCATAGGGCAGTGCATTCTCGACCACCGTGCGCGACTGCACGAGGTGGTAGCCGGGATGGACGGTGATATGGACCCGCGACAGGCTGTCGCATCCGTGGGCGGTGTGGGCAGTCTCTTGTATGGTGGCCGAGGCGGTGAAGTTGTGTCCCTTCCAGTTGTATCTTTCGCAGCCCTCCACGAAGGTTTCGGTCCTGTACTCGGGGTGGAAGGTGAGGTCGACGGTGCTGTCGATGTCGCCGCAGGTGGAGTGGATGGTGTAGGTGTAGGCTATGGTGGTGTCGTGCGTCAGGTCGGTGGGAGCGGCAATGATGAAGGTCGAATCGTTGACCGTCGTGACGCCGTAGCCGCTGATGTCGTAGCCTGTCACTTCGCAGTCGTCTTGCGGCAGCAGCTCGGCGTTGAGCGAGAGCTCCCATTCGAAGAGGTAGCCGTTGTCGGTGCTCCAGCCGTCGAGCACCTCTATGTACCAGTCGCCGTTCATCGGGCAGCCCACGAGATTGGAAAAGTTCTGCTGCGGATGGTAGAAGTTGGTCCCTGCGGCAACGTTCGAGGAGTCGATGGTTGTGTTGAGGTAGCCTACAGTAGTCACATTGGCGGCGCGGTAGATGAGGCCGTCGCCCGGAGCATACTGGTAGCCGTTGGCGGTGTTGTTGCTCCAGCAGTAGTTCCATCCGATGCCGGGCTCGTTGCGTGTGGCTGTCGAATCGCAGGGGTGCAGACTGTTGTTGTCGTCGACGGGTATGCCCAGGAAGGTGCCTACCGACGTGTTGTTGTAGCTTGGCGAGCTCCATCCGCGGTGAGCCGACGGAATCGAACTGTTGCACGTCGAAGTTCCAGAGCCGCCATAGTTCATCAGCGATGCCTTCTGTCCGTTGGGGCAGGTGATGTTGATGTATATGTCGCCCAGGAAGGAGTGCTCCATGTTGATGCGCACATAGTCGATGTTGTTGACCGACGTGATGGTGGAGCCGGAAGCGAAGTCCGAAAACGTGACCACCGACTGGTACGAGCACCCCATCGAGCCGCACGACACTCCGTCGGGCAGGAATATCTTTTCGCTGTGTCCCAGGACCGATTGTCTCTGTTCGACGACGATGCTGCGCGAATCCTGGTAGCCGAAGCTCACGGTGGAGGAGTCGCCGTTGCACATTTGCGTCGGTACTGAGAAATTGACAATCTCCTGTCCCGCCGCGGGCACCGCCGCCGCCATCGCGGCCACCGCCGCCAGCATCCGTATATATTTATGTATATTCAATTGTTATTATTGAAAACTAAAACTCATCACTCTCCGCTCTCCGCTCTCCACTCTCCACTCTCCGCTCTCCACTCTCCACTCATCTCACCACCTCGATGGCCCCGTTCCTCTTCACTATGCCGTAGAGGCTTCGCGCCGAGAAGCGGTAGTAGTAGGTGCCGTCGGGACTGCCCGTCTCGTTGGGGTCCCAGAACTCTTCTTCCGTGGCGATATTCTCCGCATGGTACACCAGCGAGCCCCAGGCGCTGTACACCCACAGCTCGTTCATCGAGTACATGCCGCACTCCAGCAGGTTCACCACCTTCCAGATATCGTTGATGCCGTCGCCGTTGGGGGTCACCAGGTTGGGGAACTGCAGCCAGTCGTTGACAATCGTCACCGCCTTTTCCACCGTGTCGTAGCAGTCTATCGGCCCGCCGTAGGGGCCTGTGTGGTGACGCACCTCGACGAGGGTCACGTTGAAATCGCCGAAGATATTGTCACCCTCCGTGAACCACGAGTACGGCGCCGGGGCACCGTAGAGGGTGTCATAGCCGTCGCCACCGCCGCGCTGCACCATCCAGGTGTAGCCCAGCCGCCCCTCGCCCTCCACGGGCAGGAGCACAACATTGGGATGCGACATCACCGGGGGCTCAGGCTCCCACCAGAAGTCAGCCTCCGGCACCTCGTACACCCGCACCCGGTTGCGGATCGTCGCCGTGTCGCGGCAGCCGTTGATGCTCGTAGCCGCCAGCGTGATGCTGTACACACCGGCTCTGTCGTAGGTGTGTGTATACGGGTTGCCGTCGAACCAGCCTGTGTCCGCCGTGTACCATTGGCAACTCGCCGTCAGGGGCGACGCTGCCCTCATGTACACCGTGTACGGCTCGCAGCCCGCCAGCACCGTATCGCGGAACCAGCCTGCCGTCGTGTCGTCGCTGATAAGTATCTCCGCTTTGAATCCCGCATCCACCGTCCGCACCGCCAGCCGCGTGATGCTGTCGCACCCCTGCGCCGTCGTGTCGCGGATAACGTAGTCGCCGTCGGCATACTCCACCCCGGCGTATATGTGGCTCGCGTTGGGGCACACCTTCAGCGTGTCGTACAAGTCATAGGAGGGATGGAACACCAGGTCCACCTCGCGCACCGTCGGGCACATGTCGCCCGGCATCAGCACCGTGTCCACACGCTGCGTCGTGTTCGTAATCACCAGCTCGTCTATCCGCACCGTGTCGCCCATGCAGTATTCACCCTCGTAGTTGCGGTGGAGGAGGGTCATGAAGTGGACGTCGAACGTCGTGTCCACCCAGTTGCCCACATTGTCGTACACCTTGGCGGTGAAAGTCACCGTCGTGTCGCCCGTGGCGCCCGCAGGGGGATAAACCATAAAGGTCGAATCGTTGACCCGGTGCACCGAGTCGCCCTCCAGCTCGTAGGCCGACACCAGGCCGCCCTGCTCGCCCACCAGCTCCGGATTCAGCGACAGCTCCCACTCGAAAATATAGCCGTTGTCGCTACCCCAGCCGTCCAGCACCTCGATATACCAGTCCCCGTTCACCGGGCACCCCACCAGCGTCGCAAAGTTCTGCTCCGGATGGTAGAAATTCGTCCCCGCCGCAACGTCCGACGAATCGACGGTATTGTGCCCCGCGTAGGACACGACGTGCCCGCTGCGGTAGATAATGCCGTCGCCCGACGCGTACTGGTAGCCGTTGGCCGTATTGCTGCTCCAGCAGTAGTTCCAGCCCGTGCCAGCCTCGTTGCCCGAGGCCGTCGAGTCGCACGAATTCAGACTGCTCTCCTGGTCGATCGGAAAACCGAAATACGTCCCCGTGCCCATGTTGCTCTCACGCGTGTTCCATCCACGGTGGCCCGACGGAATCGAACTGTTGCACGTCGAATGGCCCGTGCCGCCGTAGTTCATCAGCGACGCCTTCTGCCCGTTCGGACACGTAATGTTGATGTACAGGTCGCCGATGTACGAATGCTCCATGTTCAGACGCACAAAATTGATATCGTTCGCGTTGCGGATAACCGCCGTGTCGCTGAAATCCTCGAAGGTCACCGGCGAACGGTACGAACAGCCCATGTCGCCGCACGGCACCCCGTCCGGCAAAAACGCCGGCTCCGAATACAAAAGCGCCGTCCGGTAGTTCATCACCACCACCTCGTGTCTCCACGAGTAGCCCATCCCCACTCTTACCGAATCGCTCATGCACGCCGTGCTGTCCACCGCCACGCGCAATATCCGCTGCCCCTGCGCCGCCATGGGCAACGCACAGACAATCAGCATTATAATATATGCCAAGTTATGTATTTTCCACTTCATAATCACCTGCAAAGATACAAAAAATATTATTTCCTATTGAAAAAAATTATTAAAAATTAAAAAAAAACTCCCCACTCATAACTCTTAACTCATAACTCATAACTGACATCCGAACCCCCCCGAAGAGGTACATAATTCGGCATTTCTTATATTGTTCTTATATCGTTCTCATATCGTTCTCATATACTTCTCATATACTTCTTATATAAGTGATATAAGAACTATATGAGAAGTATATAGGAAGTATATGAGAAGGGCCCTCTTTGACCCCTCTCGGGCGGGGATGGGGGCGGGGGAGGGTGGAGAAAAAAAAAGTTGCCGTATCAAAAATATTTTGTACATTTGCAGAAATAAAATTTAATGCAGATATGAAACAACTTATTGAATGTGTGCCCAATATCAGCGAAGGGCGCAATATGGATATCATCAATCAGGTCACTGCCGAGATTGAAAAGGTGGAAGGAGTGAAGCTTCTCGATGTCGACCCCGGCCAGACCACCAACCGCACAGTCATCACCTTCGTCGGCGAGCCGGAGCCCGTGCTCGAGGCCGCCTACCAGGTGGTGAAGAAAGCCGCCGAACTCATCGACATGACGCAGCACCACGGCGCCCATCCGCGCCAGGGTGCCACCGACGTGTGCCCCCTCATCCCCGTGAGCAACATCACGATGGACGAGGTGGTCGAGTACGCCCACAAGCTTGGCAAGCGCCTCGGCGAGGAGCTGCAGATCCCCATCTATTGCTACGAGAACGCCGCCTTCATCCCCGAGCGCCGCAACCTGGCCTACTGCCGCACCGGCGAGTATGAGAGCCTGAGCAGCCGCCTGGGCACCGAGCAGTGGAAGCCCGACTTCGGCCCCAACGCCTGGAACGAGCACACCGCCCGCACCGGCGCCACCCAGGTGGGCGCCCGCGACTTCCTCGTGGCCATCAACTACAACCTCAACACCACCTCCACGCGTCGCGCCAACGCCATCGCCTTCGACGTGCGCGAGAAGGGCCGTCCCATGCGTGAGGGCGGCAAGCCCAGCGGCAAGCCCATGAAGGACGAGAACGGCAAACCCATCATGATCCCCGGCACCCTGAAGGGCACCAAGGCCATCGGCTGGTACATCGAGGACTACGGCATCGCCCAGGTGTCGATGAACATCACCTCCATCAAGGTGGCCCCCGTGCACCTGTGCTTCGACGAGGTGTGCCGCTGCGCCCAGAACCGCGGCCTGCGTGTCACCGGATGCGAAATCGTCGGCCTCATCCCCAAGAGCGTGCTCATCGACGCCGGCAAGTACTACCTGGCCAAACAGCAGCGCTCCCTCGGCGTCAGCGAGGAGGAAATCATGAAGGTGGCCATCAAGAGCATGGGTCTCGACGACC
>Ga0326511_10000401_pt1 | contig 37668 bp, 27 predicted proteins | sample 0_2496_0518_D_FD_203701 | JGI IMG/M metagenome (GOLD analysis project Ga0326511, IMG submission 203701) | Bovine rumen microbial communities from UC Davis, California, United States - 0_2496_0518 | ecosystem: Host-associated > Mammals > Digestive system > Stomach > Rumen | place: USA...
CCTATAAGGAAGCTAATGGTGGTACCGACTACCTGAGCGAAACCAGCGACGATGAGGAACAGATGGAGAAACCACTGGATTGGGTGGCATTCAAGAATCAGTTCTTCTCTTTCGTGCTCATCGCTGATCAGAACCTGGAGAAGGCATCGCTGAAATCACAGCAGCTGCAAAAGAACTCCGGTTACCTGAAAGAATATACCGCACAGGCTAACACCTTCTTCGACCCAACCGGCAAGCAGTCTACAAATCTGCAGCTCTACTTCGGCCCGAACCACTTTAAGACACTGCAGGCAGCCAATGAGTTGTCTATCAGCAAGAAAGACCTGGATATGGAGCAACTAGTGTACCTGGGATGGCCTCTGTTCCGCTACATCAACCGTTGGTTCACCCTGTATGTGTTCGACTGGCTGAAAGGGCTGGGCATCAACATGGGTATCGTGCTGTTGCTGATGACCCTGCTGGTGAATCTCATCGTACTCTACCCTCGTTACAAGAGCTACGTATCATCAGCCAAGATGAAAGCCCTGAAACCAAAGGTAGACGAGATAAACGCCAAGTATCCGAAGGAAGAGGATGCGATGCGCAAGCAACAGGAAATCATGAGCATGTACAGCCAGTACGGCGTGAGCCCTATGGGTGGCTGTCTGCCTATGCTGATTCAGATGCCTATCTGGATTGCCCTATTCAACTTTGTGCCAAACGCTATAGAGCTGCGTCAGCAGAGCTTCCTCTGGGCCGACGACCTCTCTACCTATGACGATATCATTCACTGGAGTGCGAATCTGCCAGCCATAGGCAACCACCTGAGCATCTTCTGCCTTCTGTTCTGTGCTACCAACATCATTTCATCCTGGATTAACATGAAACAGCAGGATACCGGTGCCAACCCACAGATGGCTGCCATGAAGTGGATGATGTACCTCATGCCAATCATGTTCTTCTTTATCTTCAACGACTACTCCAGCGGCCTTTGCTGGTACTACTTCGTGAGTGGACTGGTAAGCGTAATCATCATGTGGATCTTCAAGGCTTCGACCGACGATGCCAAACTGCTGGCTAAGCTGGAAAGACGCCGTGCTGAACGCAAGACAAACCCGAAACTGGCTGGTAAGAGTTCTTTCCAGGAACGACTGCAGAAGTTGGCCGAGCAGCAGCAGGAAATCCTGCGTCAGCAGCAAGAACAGCAAAAACGTAGAGGAAAATGAAATAAATATTCATAATTCAAGGAAATGCCACACTATACAAAGTATATGTGTGGTATTTTTTTTGCCCATATTCATAAAATTTTGTAGATTTGCAAGGTTATATATTTTTCGAACAGTTAAATAGAGATACAACATGAAATTTGCGAATATGGCAATTCTAGCTGCGGGTTTACTGGCTGCCTCCTGTGGAACAGAAACAGAAAAGCAGGCCGATGCTCCTTTCATAGGGAAGCATGACGTAAAAGTAGAAAACGGAAGAATGACGCCAGAGGTGCTCTGGTCGTTCGGTAGAATAGGCGCTGCAGCCCTCTCACCCGACGGTACGAAACTGACGTACACCGTTTCTTACTACAGTGTGGAACAGAACAAGAGTCACACAGTAATCTATGTGGCTGATGCCGATGGCCAGAATGCCAAGATGCTGACGACCAGCACCAAGAGCGAGAGTTCTCCTACCTGGATAAAGAAGGGTGAGAAGATAGCATTCCTGGCTAGCGATGCCGACGGAAAGAGCCAAATCTTCGAGATGAGCCCTGACGGAAGCGCACGGAAGCAGCTTTCCTTCAACGAGAAAGATGTGGAAGGCTTCCTCTTCTCTCCCGATGAGACAAAGGTGATGTACATAGCTTCTGTGCCTTATTACCACAACATCCAGAAGAACGATGAAGATTTGCCAAAAGCTAGCGGTATGGTGATTACCGACCTGATGTATAAGCACTGGGATGAGTACGTAACCTCTATTCCTAAGCCTTATGTGGCAGATTTCAAAGACGATAAGGTGGGCACCGGCAAGGATGTGCTGGAGGGTGAGAACTATGAATCACCGATGAAGCCATTCGGAGGAACAGAACAGTTCGCTTGGTCGCCCGATTCTAAAGTGCTGGCATACACCTGCCGCAAGAAAGAAGGCAAGGAATATGCATTCTCTACCGACAGCGACATCTACCTATATTATTTAGAGAGCGGAAAAACAGAAAACCTGTGCAAGGATTATACCGACGACAAGAATATGGGTTACGATACCAACCCATCTTTCTCTCCTGACGGTAAATACATTGCATGGCAGAGCATGGAGCGCGACGGTTATGAATCCGACCGCAACCGACTGCTGGTAATGGACTTGGCATCACACACCAAGCAATATGTAACCGAGTGGTTCGACAGCCCAGTGGATGCTTTCATCTGGAACGCTGATTCCAAACAGCTCTACTTCTCTGGCGTATGGCACGGAACCTCACACATCTACTGCACCGACCTGGAAGGAAACCACAAGCAGTTGACCGACGGCCAGTACGACTATACCGTGATGCAGCTTCAGGAGGGTGGCAAGCTACTGGCTGAACGCCACAGCATGATGGAGAGCGGCGAACTGTACAGCGTGAACATTGCCGACGGAAAGGTGGCTCAGCTTACTACGGAGAACAAGCACATCTGGGATCAGCTGAAGGTGGGCAAGGTTGAGCCTCGCTGGACAAAGACTACCGACGGAAAAGATATGCTATCCTGGGTAATCTATCCAGTAGACTTCGACAAAAACAAGAAATATCCTACCCTGCTCTTCTGCGAGGGTGGCCCTCAAAGCCCAGTAAGCCAGTTCTGGAGCTACCGCTGGAACTTCCAGATTATGGCAGCCAACGACTATATCATCATCGCTCCAAACCGTAGAGGATTGCCTGGTTTCGGCCAGGAATGGCTGGAACAGATTTCCGGCGATTACGGAGGCCAGTGCATGAAGGATTACCTCACCGCTATAGACGACATCTGCAAAGAAAGCTACGTGGATAAAGACCGTCTGGGCTGCGTGGGTGCTAGCTTCGGTGGCTTCTCCGTTTACTGGCTGGCCGGTAATCACGACAAACGCTTCAAGGCATTCATTGCACACGATGGTATCTACAACATTGAGCAGCAATATGTGGAAACCGAGGAAATGTGGTTTGCAGAATGGGATATGAAGGGGGCACCATGGGACAAGAAAAATGCGGCTGCACAAAAAACCTTCGCTACTTCCCCACACAAGTTTGTGGATAAGTGGGATACTCCTATCCTCTGCATCCAAGGTGAGAAAGACTACCGCATCATGACCAATCAGGGTGAGAGTGCCTTCAATGCCGCTGTTATCCGTGGTATCCCTGCCGAGCTGCTGCTCTTCCCAGATGAGAACCACTGGGTACTGAAACCACAGAACGGAATCCTGTGGCAGCGCACCTTCTTCCGCTGGCTGGACAAGTGGCTGAAGAATTAATTCTGAAGATAAATAAAATAGCTATATGACCAATCAAATTAAAACACTAAGAGATTCTGCGGCCCTGAGATGGACTGCACTTCTACTGCTGGCGCTGGCCATGTTCTGCGCCTACATTTTCATGGATATCCTCTCACCCATCAAGGATTTGATGGCTTCACAGCGGGGATGGGACTCTACCGCCTTCGGTACGATGCAAGGCTCAGAGACTTTCCTGAATGTGTTTGTCTTCTTCCTCATCTTTGCCGGTATTATTCTGGACAAGATGGGCGTGCGTTTCACCGCTGTGCTTTCCGGTGCCGTGATGCTGGCAGGTGCGCTGATTAAGTACTACGCCATCAGCGAGAGTTTCATGGGAAGCAGCCTGGAAACTTGGTTTACCAACAACCTGAACTATATTCCTGTTTTCGATGAGCTGGGTGTGAGCCCGTTCTACGAGGGCATGCCAGCCAGTGCTAAGCTAGCTGCCTGCGGATTCATGATCTTCGGTTGTGGAGCCGAGATGGGTGGTATCACCGTGAGCCGTGGTATTGTGAAGTGGTTCAAGGGGCGTGAGATGGCGCTAGCCATGGGTTCTGAGATGGCACTGGCTCGTCTGGGTGTGGCTACCTGTATGATTTTCTCACCTTTCTTCGCTAAGTTAGGCGACAAAGTAGACGTGTCTCGTTCCGTAGCCTTCGGTGTAGTACTGCTTTGCATTGCCCTCATCATGTTTGTAGTGTACTTCTTCATGGACAAGAAGCTGGATGCACAGACAGGCGAAGCTGAAGAAAAGGATGATCCGTTCAAGGTGAGCGACATCGGTAAGATTCTGACTAGCCAAGGTTTCTGGCTCGTTTCTCTGCTGTGCGTGCTCTACTACTCAGCTATCTTCCCCTTCCAGAAATATGCGGTGAACATGCTGCAGTGCAACCTTACCTTTACGGAGGTGCCAGCCGATTCATTCTGGGCATCTACCTCTGTAACCATCGTACAGTATATCATCATGCTGGTAGTGGCAGTGACTGCGTTCATGTTCAACTTCATGAAGAACAAGACAGTAAAATACGGAGTGCTGTGTATTTCCATCCTAGCACTCATTACCTACTGTTATATGGGCTACATGCGCCAATCAGCTGAATCTATCTTTGCGGTATTCCCATTGCTGGCAGTGGGCATCACCCCTATTCTGGGCAACTATGTAGACCACAAGGGTAAAGCGGCCACCATGCTGGTGCTGGGTTCCCTGCTACTTATCGCTTGCCACCTCACCTTCGCCTTCATTCTTCCTGGATTCAAGGGAAATCAGGTAGGTGGTGTCATCGTAGCTTACCTCACCATCTTGGTACTGGGAGCATCATTCTCCCTGGTTCCAGCCTCCCTATGGCCATCCGTACCTAAGCTGGTAGAGCCAAAAATCATCGGTTCAGCCTATGCCCTGATCTTCTGGATTCAGAACATCGGTTTGTGGTTGTTCCCACTGCTTATAGGTAAGGTACTGGATAAGACCAACCCAGGAGTGACCGACCCAACACAGTTGAACTACACCGCTCCACTGATTATGCTGGCTTGCCTGGGAGTAGCAGCACTGCTCATAGGCCTCTACCTGAGGGTGGTAGACAAGAAGAAAGGCTATGGCCTGGAAGAACCTAACGTGAAGAATTAATTAAAACCTTAAAATCAATAAATTATGTTAGAAACAATTTCAACACCATGGATCGTAGTACTTTTTATACTATGGTTTGTCTTCCTGTATAAGTCGTATGCAGGACAGCCAAAGGGACTTTGGGCATTGGCGGTGGCCAATACCGGTGAGCGATTTGGTTACTACACCATGCTAGCCGTATTCGTGCTATTCCTTCAAGCCAACTTCGGCTTCTCTGCTGCTAAAGCAGGTACCATTTACTCCACCTTCCTGATGCTAGTGTATTTCCTTCCATTGCTGGGTGGTATCCTGGCCGACAAGCTGGGCTATAGCAGAATGGTAACCATCGGTATCTTCATTATGTTTGTGGGCTATCTGCTCCTGGCTATCCCTCTGGGTGCCAATACCATTGCCGTAGGTGCTATGGGCGCAGCACTGCTGCTCATCAGCCTTGGTACCGGTTTCTTCAAGGGCAACCTGCAAGTGATGGTGGGCGACCTGTACAACGAGAAGGAATTTGCCGACAAGCGCGATTCAGGTTTTTCACTGTTCTATATGGCCATCAACGTAGGTGCGCTGTTTGCTCCTACCGCTGCCATCAAGATTATGGAATGGGCTCAAAACTCACTGGGGGTATCCGAGGCTGACTCTTACCACTACGCTTTTGCAGTGGCTTGTGCATCCTTGATTTTCAGTATCCTGGTTTATTATATCTTCAAGTCAACCTTCAAGCATGTCATCACCACTAAGGGAGCCGACAAGAAAACTGCCAGCCAGGTGGTAGACAACCTAACCCCTGCTGAAACCAAGGAGCGCATCATCTGCCTCTGCCTGGTATTCGCAGTGGTAATCTTCTTCTGGATGGCCTTCCACCAGAATGGCTTGACACTGACTTACTTTGCTCGTGATTACACCGCTACTACCTCTACTGGCCTACAGAGCATGATGTTCGACGTACGTAACCTGCTGGGTGCTATCTTCATTGTTTACGGTTTGTTCGGTGTATTCCAGAACAAGGGCATCACACAGATTATTGCAGCTATCATGATTATAGGTGGCCTGGGCTTCCTGTGGATGATGTACCCAGCCGACGGTAGCGTAACCAACGTGAGCGCACCTATCTTCCAGCAGTTCAACGCTTGCTTCGTGGTAGGTTTGACTCCAGTATCCATTGCTCTCTTCAGCTGGCTGAACAAGAAAGGTAAAGAACCTACTGCACCTACCAAGATAGGTATGGGTATGCTGGTAGCTGCCGCTGCTTACCTGATGATGACCCTAGGCTCTATGGGCCTTCCAGCCCCAGAAGTAGGCCCTGACGGACAGTACTTACACATGGCCGACGCTACTCCTAACCTGCTGGTGAGCACTTATCTGGTACTTACCTTCGCTGAGCTTCTTCTAAGCCCAATCGGTATCTCCTTCGTAACCAAGGTAGCTCCTCCTAAGTACAAAGGAATGATGATGGGTGGATGGTTTGTAGCCACTGCCATCGGTAACTTCCTGGTAGCTATCCCTGGCTGGTTGTGGGGCAACGAGCTCTATGTGGTATGGGGAGTATTGATGGTGATCTGCTTAGTGGCAGCAGCCTTCATCTTCTCTATCTTGAAGCGACTGAATAAGGTAGCTTAATCATACATTATACCCTCTAGGAAAGCCTCCTAGGGGGTATATTATATAGTATAAGAATATGTTAGGAACAATAGTCAATACAGCTTGCATCCTAGTAGGTTCCTGCGTGGGTGCCATTCTGAAACGAGGAATAAAAGACGAATACAAAACAGTACTTTTCGATGCCCTAGGCCTTTGTACGGTAGCACTGGGTGCCAATGCGGTGGCACAAAACTTACCTAAAAGCGGATATCCGGTGCTTTTCATCTTGAGTATGGCCATAGGCGGGCTGATAGGTAGAATCATCAATCTGGATGGATGGGTGAACAAGAAAGCCAACCAACGAGCCATGAAGAAGGGGCAATCCTCTACCAACCTGGTAGAAGGGCTTACCACCGGCTTGCTGCTCTACTGTATAGGCACCTTCTCCATAGTAGGCCCCATGATGAGCGCCCTGAAAGGCGACAACACCTACCTGTTTACCAATTCCACCCTGGATATAGTGACTAGCGCCATACTGGCAGGAAATTATGGAATAGGCATGGCACTGGCGGCCCCCGTTCTTTTTATGTGGCAAGGGAGCATCTACCTGCTCACTACCATAGCCGGGCCCATCATCAGCAATGAACTCATCACAGAACTGTCCATTGTAGGAGGAGTTCTTATCCTCAGTTCCGGTTTCAGCATTCTGAAAATAAAAGATTGCAAGACCGTGAACCTGCTACCAGCACTGCTGATACCCCCTATTTTCTTCCTAATAAAAAGCCTTTTTTAGAAAAAAGTACGGGTGGATGCTTGTTATATCGAAAATTTGTTTTAAATTTGCATCCGCAAACAAGAAACGGTGCCTTGGATGAGTGGCTTAGTCAACGGTCTGCAAAACCGTCTACACCCGTTCGAATCGGGTAGGCACCTCTCTTGAAGCAATATTTTGGAACGGAAATTGGAAGTTTGGGTGAGTGGCTGAAACCACCAGTTTGCTAAACTGACGTGCGGGTTACCGTACCGGGGGTTCGAATCCCCCAGCTTCCGCTTCCAACCTGGCGCTTTCATCTAGCGGTTAGGATACCGGCCTCTCACGCCGGGTACACGGGTTCGAGTCCCGTAGGCGCTACAAAGTCTCTGATTATTTCAGAGACTTTTTTTATTCCCTGCACAAGAGCAAAATAAAAACCGTCTTTTTTTAGGAGACGGTTTCTATTTTAAGTTTACTAAGAAATTCATTCTTTATTGCATCGGGAACATGGGGTGTACCCATACTCTTCAGCATCTTCCTTCAGCACTTTCTTCTTTCCCTTCGCCTTTTTTACAGAAGAGCACTCCGGCTGATGATATTTCCTTCCACTGGAAAGGATATAGACATCGCCCTTCTTGTTCTCCTCTATCTCAGAGAAAGTCATTTGAGAAGTTTCCGTTACTTCAGCACCTTCCTCAACACTATCATCCGACATGAAAGCCTGCCAGAGGAGTACGGCAGCTATTCCTAAGAAAAAGCCGATTAATCCGCTTTTCAAGCTTTTTTCATCTAGTTCAAAATTTTCCATCACGTATTATTTTAAGCATTTATTTCTTAGGGCCAATCTCCTTGAGCATTTCCTGGATAGCCCCTTCCAACTGAGCATCTTTTCCATTCAATACATCTTCTGGCTTATTGTAAATGAGGATGTCGGGCTCCAATTGCTGATTCTCCAGATACTGTCCCCTATTATCCATAGAACCCACTTGAGGGATACCGAATACGATAGAGTTGTCTATCTGTGTTTCCCACCAAACTGCGGTCATGGTTCCTGGCACTGGGGTACCGATAACTTTACCTATGCCCAATTCCTTATACAGCCATGGCGTTCCGTGAGCGTTACTGTAGTTGTCCTCACAAACCAGCATGCAAGAAGGCTTAGTGAACTTGTTGTACGGATCACTACCGATGTACTGTCCACGAGGCGTATAACGCGTATATTCCTTAGCACCCAGCAGTGTTACCACATCATCGTGCAGCCATCCTCCGCCGTTATGACGGGTATCCACAATCAAAGCTTCCACATTTCTGTACTTACCCAAGGCTTCGCTATAGAGCGTACGGAAACTTTGGCTATCCATGCCCTTAATGTGAACATAGCCCAGACGACCGCCAGATTCCGTTTCTACAATCTTACGATTACGCTCTACCCAGCGGCTATACAGTAGTTCCGTTTCGGCAGCTTGGCTTATACCCTTGATGGCAATTTCAAAACGCTTACCCGTAGCAGGGTTATAGATACTCAGCAAGATATTCTTACCCACCTTACCAGCCAGTAGATAATCAGCATTATTCTCCACCGGTGTACCATCAATCTTTTCAATAATACAGCCAGCAGTTACTTCATTCTTTTTCTTGGTGAGGTTGCTCTTAGGAATGATTTCCTTTATCTTCATCCCGTTGCCCTCAAATGTATCATCATAGAACAAGCCCAGGGATGCCACGCTCAGTGCAGAGCTGGATGGGTAATACCGGGCACCCGTGTGAGAGCCGTTCAATTCACCCAACAATTCGCTGAGCAAATCCTGGAAATCATAGTTGTTATTAATATAAGGTAAGAATTTCTCATAGTTGGCTTTATACCCTGCCCAATCAATGCCACGGATGGTAGGATCATAGAATTTCTCATTCACCTGCCTCCAGATATGATCAAACATATACTGACGCTCTTGAGCTGGCTTGTAGTTGAAGATAGCCTCATAAGAAATATTCTTTTTATCGCTCTTCCCGAATTCCATTCTCACAATACCACCCATGCCCATGGTATAGATATACTTCATCTCCTTATCGGTGAGCAAGGCACCACGACCGATATTCTTGAGCACAATTTCTGTCTTATCCTCCTTCAGATCATGCTTCCACAAATCGCCTGCACCCTCAAAAGAAGCAATGTAGTAAAGCACTTCGCCTTTCTTATCCAAGATAGCATCGCTCAGGTGAGAAGAGTTCACGGTAAGACGAACCACCCTATCTTTGGCATTTTCCAAATCCAGCACCAGTTCCTTCACCTCCTTATCAGCAGCGTCATCGGCTTTCTTATCCTTTTTATTCTTGCTGTTTGCCTGAGCCTTCTCTGCCTTCTCCTTCTTTTCTTTCTCAGCCTTCTCCAGCTCATCCAAGCGAGCCACATCCTCATTACTCATGAGGAAACGGTCATAGGCATCCACATCGAAGAACATAATATAGACATCGTCTTCAGCACCCCAGCTACCATGACTACGGTAACCAGCTCTATCGCTGCCCCAAATCATGGCTTTACCACCCAGTACCCAACGGGCATTCCCATCAGAGTATCCACTTTCAGTAAGGTTCTTCACCACAGAGCCATCAGCCTTTACCAAAACAATATCCTGATTGTTCCAGCCACCCACTCCAATGTAATTGGATAGAATCCACTTGCTATCCGGGCTCCAAGCAAACTGCTGATCGCCATCACTATAAGAATAATTGAATTCACCCCCCAGAACCGTGCGAATAGCCCTAGATTTCAAGTTGATAATTTTCAGCGTAGTTCTATTTTCCAGGTAAGCCACCTCTTTTCCATCAGGGCTATACTGTGGGTAGAAAGAAGTGACATTGTTGTTCGTAAGATTTTCCTCCTTCAAATCCGTAGCATAGGCAAATTCCTTCTCTGCAGATCTAACAATACTGCTTTGCCAGATCTGCCATACCCCATTTCTTTCAGAAGAATAAACCAGAGAACGCCCATCGGGAGCAAAATCGATATTCCGCTCTTGCTCAGGGGTATCTGTAATCTGCTTCGTGGTGTTATACTCCACATTTGTGACATACACATCACCCCGGATGATGAAAGCCACTTCCTTACCGCCAGGAGAAACGGCAAAATCGGTAGCTCCGCTTCGCTTAATCTGACGAATCACATCCTTCTCTATCTTATCTGTGAGAATCCTTACGTTCAGTTTCTGAGGCTCGTTGCCCTCCTTCAGGGTATAGAGTTCTCCATTATAGCTGAAGCAAAGGGTTCCATTCTTAGCCCCTGTGAGGAAACGCACTGGATGAGTGTTAAAATGCGTGATTTGCTGAGGGTTACCACCATTTACAGACTTTTTAAAGATGTTGAAACTACCAGCTTGCTCACTAAGATAGAAGAACGATTTGCCATCGATAGTCCAAACCGGGTTACGATCTTCTCCCACAAAAGAAGTGAGTTTCTCAAACGATTTAGAAGCCACATCATATTTCCAGATATCACGTGTAATGGAAGAAGTATGGTGCTTTCTCCATTCATCTTCATACCCTTTTTTATCATTGAAAAGCCATGCCTTTCCATCAGGGCTGACATTCAAGTTCTCCATAGTCCAGGAAGTAACCATCTTAGGCCTACCACCACCGACAGGAACTTCATATACCTCTTTAAAAGAATTGCTAGGAAACTGCATATCCTCAGTAGCTGGACGGATGTAAGCCAAATAAAGCACCGTGTTGTCATCCTTAAAAGAGAGTGGTTGTTCAGCCTGAGCAGCTGTGGTTAGACGCAAAGGAGCACCACCTTTACTAGACATGACGTAAATATCCATATTCCCCTCTCGGTCGCTGGCAAAGGCGATTTTACTTCCATCTGGGCTCCATACAGGACGAGTGTCATAGGCTTCATTCGTAGTAAGCTGATGAGCATCGCCTCCGCTCACAGGAACTGTATAGATATCACCTTTATAACAAAAGGCAATGGTACTCCCATCAGGAGAGATACTACTTTGTCTCAACCACAATGGGTTTTCTTGTGCAGTTGCACAAATAGACATTCCGCTCCAAAGAGCAGCTAACAAAATAATTTTTCTCATTTATTGTAAGTTTTGTTTAATGCGTAGCAAGCCACCAAGATGTTTCACTCTTCTTATTGGTATCTGTGTGTACACTAGGATCGGAAATAGATAAGCCGCTATAAGTATTTATATCTGTTCCTTCTTTGATAAATTGGGAATAATACTGAGGGGTATTCGACTTATAGGGCACTGCCAATCCCAACCGATACAGGCAAGTGCCGGCTGCATCAGGATTCGTAACAGTAAGATATTCCACATAGCTACCAAAATCGAAGAACATAGTGGGGCTAAATCCATCCAAATCTTGAATGCTATCCAGGTAAGAAGTGTCGAAAGTATAGGTATCATTCAGTTGCTTCATGGCCTGAGCCAAGGCAGGCAGCTGACTGGTAGAAGTAACACTGATAGTGCCATAAGGATAGGAATAGGAACTATAGAACGTAAAAAACGAAGCACAGATATTCTGATAATCTGGTTTCCCTAAAAGGTACTTTCCCATCTTATGATATGGCATTCCATAATTCATTATCTCACAGGTACATGCTATAAGATAGTTCGTCACATCCTTCAATTCATAAGCCACTTCGGCATTGGCCATATAACAGTCGTCGAAGAGCAGATATTCTAGCTTTATATTCACATTACTCAGCGCTCGGTGAAGCGTGGATATTTCTGTTTGATAAAGCGAGGAAGCCCCCCCAAACCAACGAGTAGGAGCCATTTGTACTGAACGAGTGACAGGCAACCACCCCATGCCATGGCAACCGATAATCATGCTGAATTCATCGGCTGGAGCTGTAGCTATCACGTCGCTCAAGATGGAAGTAAGCCCCTTTTCCGTGGTATAATCAGCCATAGTGAACGTATAATCCTTGATGTTTTTCCGGCTATAGAAGCCATTGTATAAAACCACTTCCTGCAAGGTAGCCGTTTTATTGCTATTCGCTAAAAATATAATAACACGCTGATTATCTAACCCCATGGTATTAATGGCTGTCATCAAATCGGATAGATTTCGCTCGAAAGCACTATACAGGTTAGATGCCCAAGGCATATAAACGAACAAAGTACGCTTATACCCATCTATAGGCTCAGGGACGGGATCATCATCATGTCTACAAGCGCTAAAGCCAACACTGAAAAGGAAAACTAAAATATAAAGGAACTTATTTCTCATTATTCAATCATTTGCATGCAAAAATAAGACAAATTAATTAGAAAGAAAGGAAAAAGAGGAAACGAAATGTTACAATTCATTATTTTTATATAATTTTGCAAGAAAGGTTTACCTAAAATTTATTATAACATGAAAAAAGCACTCAAATTAGCTCTGCCAGCACTGGCAGTATGCACACTATGTGGCTGCACCAGTCCTGACGTGTCAGAACAGCAGTTCGATGGCTATAATCTCATTATTCAAAAAGGCGGTCAGAACCTGGGTTACTCCCCCACCTCTGGCATCCAGATTCTGGAACAAGACGGATTCAAATTCAAGGATTTGAACAAGAACGGAAAACTTGATGTATATGAAGATTGGCGCAAAACTTTCGAAGAAAGAGCAGAAGATTTGGCTAAACAACTAAGTATTGAAGAGATAGGAGGATTAATGCTCTACAGTGCACATCAGTCATTAACTTCCTCAGGCTTTTCATACGGAGCTGTGGGAACCTACGATGGCAAGCCTCTAAAAGAAAGTAATGCAAAAATCAGTGATTTAACAGACCAGCAGAAGAAATTCCTAAAGGAAGATCACCTACGCCATGTGCTTATCACCATGGTAGAATCTCCAGAGGTGGCTGCCACTTGGAACAACAATATGCAAGCTTTCTGTGAGGGGTTGGATCATGGTATCCCATCCAACACAAGTACTGACCCACGCCACGATGCAGTAGCCACTGCTGAATTCAATGCTGGAGCCGGTGGGCAGATTTCATTGTGGCCTAGCACTTTAGGCTTAGCTGCCACCTTCGACCCTGCTATGATAGAAGAATTCGGCCGTGTGGCTTCCTTGGAATATCGTGCTCTGGGAATTACCACTGCCCTCTCTCCACAAGTAGATATAGCTACCGACCCACGTTGGTGGAGAAACAGTGGAACCTTCGGTGAGGATCCCGCACTTTCTACTGATATAGCCAGAGCCTACTGCGATGGTTTCCAAACTAGTAGCGAGGATGCTGAGATTGCCGATGGATGGGGATATGAATCAGTCAACGCCATGGTAAAACACTGGCCCGGTGGCGGAAGTGGTGAAGGTGGTAGAGATGCCCATTTCATTAACGGTAAATATGCTGTTTACCCAGGACATAATGAGGCGCTGGCTCTAAAGCCATTTACAGAAGGTGCTTTCCGCTTGAACGGCAAAACACAGATGGCTTCTGCCATCATGCCTTATTATACCATTTCCACCAATTATGATGGCACAGGTAATATGGAGGGCAACAACTACTCTAAGTACTTAATTACAGACTTGCTTAGAAACAAATATGAGTTTGAAGGTGTAGTATGTACCGACTGGGGTGTTACAGCCGATGAAGGAACAGATTTTGAATCCATGATGGGAGGAAAATGCTGGGGCCATGAAACCGAAGATATTGTGACTCGCCACTATAAGATTCTTATGGCTGGTGTAGACCAGTTTGGAGGAAACAATGAATTACAGCCTGTGCTCGATGCTTATCAAATGGGTGTAAAAGAGCATGGAGAAGAGTTTATGCGCGCCCGCATGGAAGCATCAGCAAAGCGTTTATTGCTGAACATCTTCAGAGTAGGACTCTTTGAAAACCCGTATGTCAACCCTAAGGCATCACAGGAACTGGTAGGAAATCCTATTTTCATGAAAGAAGGCTATGACGCACAGGTAAAATCTGTAGTGATGCTCAAGAACAAGAACAACGTACTTCCTATGGCAAAGAAGAAGAAGGTTTACGTGCCAAAAGTACATCACGAGGCCACTGTAAACTTCTTTGGAACACCAGTAGAAGCATACGATGCAGATCCTGTAGAGAAAGAGCAACTGGCTAAATATTTCACTGTGGTGGATAACCCATCAGAAGCTGATTTCGCTATCTGCTACATAACCAACCCTGCAACTGGTAATGGCTATAGCAAAGCCGACAAGAAAAAGGGAGGCAACGGTTATGTGCCTATTTCATTGCAATACAACGACTATACAGCTATTAATGCTAGACCACATTCTCTAGCAGGTGGTGACCCGCAAGAAAATTTCACCGACCGCTCATACCGAGGAAAGAGCACAAAAGCTAACAACAAGTGCGAACTGGATATGGTGCTGGATACTCGCAAAGCTATGGGTGAAAAGCCTGTCATCGTATGCATCAACATGGACCGTCCTATGGTGATGGCAGAATTCGAACCTTACGTAGATGCTATTCTGGTGGGGTTCGTCATCCAGAATCAGGTACTGCTGGACTTGATATCAGGAAAAGAAGAACCATCTGCCCTTCTTCCTATGCAGATGCCGCTTAACATGGCCACAGTGGAAGAACAATTTGAGGATACCCCACACGATATGAAATGCTATGTGGATTCAGAAGGGAACACCTATGACTTTGCTTACGGATTAAACTGGAAGGGAGTCATCAATGACGAGCGAGTTGCTAAGTACAAAGTAAAGAAATAAGAAATCCATAAAATTAGGAAGAGGCTCATCATTCAGGGCCTCTTCTTTTTTATTCCGGAGATTTTTCAATGAAATAAAAAGTATGGTCACGGAATACCATCTCTGCTATACCTAAGTAAATGAAATTGGCCAGCATCTTAATGGCTTTCTCTCTGTTAAGCCCCGATTTCTTGTAGAACTGATTTAAAGTATAGCCTTCGGGCTTTTCACTTAATAACTTAAAAATATTACGCTGTCTCTCCGTAAACTGTATAAAGGAACCATTCTGCAAAGCATATTTGCGCCAAAGTTCCAAATGTACAGGCGATGCCACGATATTCTCATCTTTGATACGCACATAGGCTTTTTGGGAACCATCTTTTTCTTTAGCTCTAACAGGACGATTTTCGCTCCGATCTATTGTCACGATTAATACGGTATGCCCGTTTTCAGTCACCGTTTCCCATTGGCACTTTACAGGAGGGCAACAATAAGAGGTGGCTGCCGCATCAATCATATACATTTCTTCTTCACTCCGCACACCTGCTATCTTACCATTATCCCGCACGCCAATCAGTAACCTGCCACCATCAGTATTGGCAAAAGCAGAAATAGAATGAGCAATCTTGCTCACTGATGAGATTTCATATTTAAAATCCTGCTGTTGATGCTCTCCTTGGGCTATCAAGTCTGATAATGTATGGCTTTTCATTCCACCTTATACTTTTAAGTGCAAAGGTAATCTTTATTTTTAAATAAATAACTATCTTTGCATTGATATGAAAAGATACCTCTTATTATTATTAAGCGCATTCAGTTTATGCGCCTATGCCAATCAGAATAGCTATTACACAGTTCCCGACTCTGTGTACTTACGGGCTTATGCAACGAACACAGATGCGGGCAAGAGTGGTTTAAAGCTAGATTGGAGCGTAGATGAAAAGACATGGTTCCAAGTTGCCAACGGATACGGATTTCTTTCTTCTGATTTTGGCCCTTGGGGAGAAGGGAAAAGTATGTATGACCCTATCCTTTTTAGAGAGAACGACCAATGGGTATGTATTTGGAAACTCAATCAAGCAGGAGACGCTTATGCCAGAGCTTCTTCCCAGAATTTATTCGATTGGGGAAGACAAACCTATTTCCGAGAGAAGCCCGAAGCGGAATATAAAATCCTGAAAATAGCTTACAAAGACCTAGTAGCTGCTGAAAGGTCAGCAGAAAGCAGTAAATATAAAGATAAACTCTATGCAGAGACTACAGCCGATGATTTGGGGAGATTTAAAAACCTCTCCCCTGTCCATGTGAAAATAGATTTTACAGGGAACAAAAAACAAATAAGCGACAAACTCATTGGTATTTTCTTTGAAGACATCAGTCATGCTGCAGATGGTGGTTTATATGCCGAAATGGTAAGAAACAGAGATTTTGAATTCTCTTCAATGGATCACAAAGGTTGGAAATCGGATACCAGTTGGGAACTTAAAGGAAATGATGCTACCTTCAAAATAGACACTGTATCTCCTATCCATCCAAATAATCCACATTATGCAGTACTTAAAGTAAATGCACCGGGTGCTTTTCTCATCAACTCTGGATTTGATGGATATTATATAAATAAAGATGAAAAATACGACTTTTCCGTCTTTGCATATTCAGAAAATGGAGGAAGGCTGAAAATAGGTTTGGTAGACCCTAAAACAGGAACTACCATTGCAGGAGGTGTTGTTTCAACTTCTAAAGGAGGATGGAAAAAACATTCATGTACCTTGAACCCATCACGCAATATAGAAAATGCTAAACTCTCCATTGAACCTCTTACTGGAGGAACGTACTATATAGACATGGTATCTTTATTTCCTAGACACACCTTTAAAAACCATGGTCTAAGAGAAGATTTAGCTCAAATTCTAGCAGATTTACAACCTAAATTTGTCCGTTTCCCAGGAGGTTGCGTAGCTCATGGCAATGGAATAGACAATATCTACGACTGGAAAGGAAGTATCGGCCCACTGGAAGCACGTAAGCCACTGCCAAATATCTGGAATTATCACCAAACACGAGGACTGGGCTATCATGAATATTTCCAATTTTGTGAAGATATAGGAGCAGAGCCACTTCCTGTGGTAGCAGCAGGCGTGCCTTGTCAAAACTCTGGTCGTGCCAGCAAATACTCTCATGACTTGCTCACTACTTATGGTCAACAATCCGGAATTCCAATGGAAGATATGGATGAGTACGTCCAAGATATTCTAGATTTGATAGAATATGCCAACGGTGATCCGAAAAAGACTATATGGGGTAAAAAAAGAGCTGAAAATGGACATAGTAAACCTTTCAATCTAAAATATATCGGTATAGGTAATGAAGACCAAATTACCGATGTCTTTGAGGAAAGGTTCCGCATAATCTATAAGGCAGTGAGAGAGAAATATCCAGAAATTACAGTCATAGGAACAGTTGGGCCTTTCTATAAAGGAAGCGATTATACAGAAGGATGGAAACTAGCTGATGAACTGGATATTCCAATGGTAGATGAACATTACTACAACGCCCCAGGCTGGTTTATTTACAATCAAGATTTCTATGATAAATATGATAGGAATAAATCTAAAGTATATTTAGGTGAATATGCAGCTCATCTGCCTGGTCGACCAAATAATATAGAAACTGCATTGTCAGAAGCTTTGTATCTGACATCGATAGAGCGGAATGGAGACATTGTTCAAATGAGTAGCTATGCACCACTATTGGCAAAAGAAGGCCATACGAACTGGAATCCTGACCTGATCTATTTTAACAATAAAGAAGTAAAACCTACCGTAGGGTATTATGTCCAGCAACTATTCTCAAAATACTCAGGGACAACCTATTTAGAGAATTCCGTTAAAGTGGAAAATGAATCTTTCGGAGTGAAAGAAAGAATTGGCTTTTCATCTTTAAAAGATAAAGAAGGGAACTTAATTCTAAAGATGGTTAACCTGCTCCCTACTAAAATTACATTCCAGTTGAATGAGCAGGATGTAAACATAGATGATAAAGTTATCATTCAAGAAACCATTTTAAACGGGACTCCTAAAGAAACAAATGCAAAACCAGAGGAAAAAGTATTGAATAAAATAGAAGAACTATACAATTACCAATTAGAACCTTACAGCTTTGCCGTTATTAAGATAAAAAGAAAATAGCTTTAACATTTTATTTAGAGGAGTTGACATAAACTGACAAAAGATTATTCTACTTTTGTGGCCAACTACTAGTTAAAGAAATTTTAAATGCTGACAGAATCAACTATAGAGAAACTGCGTATTTTAGCAGAAAGTGCTAAATACGATGTATCGTGCTCATCATCCGGAACAGTTAGAAGTGGAAAGAAAGGAATGGTGGGCAATACCGTTGGTGGTGTAGGTATATGCCACAGTTTTGCTGATGACGGAAGATGCATCTCTTTGCTGAAAGTGATGCTGACGAACTATTGTATGTACGACTGCGCATATTGCATTAACAGAAGAAGCAATGACATCAAGAGGGCTACATTAAGTGTCAGTGAACTGGAAGAAATAGTGATGGAGTTCTATCGTCGCAACTATATAGAAGGCCTGTTTTTAAGCAGTGGTGTAGTTAGGAATCCAGACTATACTATGGAAAGACTGGTTCGTATAGCACAAGACTTACGCACAATACATCGTTTCAACGGTTATATCCATTTGAAATCCATCCCAGGTGCTAGTCGTGAATTAATAAAAAAAGCAGGTCTCTATGCTGATAGAATGAGCGTCAATATAGAAATCCCCAAAGAAGAATCGCTTAAACTACTAGCTCCTGAAAAAGACCATAAAAGTGTTTTTGAACCTATGGGCTTTATCCGGGAAGGAGTATTAGAGAATAAAGAAGACAAGAAACACTTGAAACATGTTCCTAGATTTGTCCCTGCAGGTCAATCTACTCAAATGATTGTAGGTGCCACACCAGAAACCGACAAAGATATACTTCTATTGTCATCAGCCCTATATAATCAGCCTACTATGCGAAGAGTCTATTATTCTGGGTATGTAAGTGTGAACACTTATGATTCTCGTCTTCCAGTACTAAAGCAGCCACCATTGGTTAGAGAGAATAGACTTTATCAAGCAGACTGGCTGCTGCGTTTCTATCATTTCAATGTAAATGAAATAGTAGATGAGACGCATACAAATCTAGATTTGGATGTAGACCCTAAACTGGCTTGGGCCTTAAGGCATCCTGAGCAATTTCCAGTAGACATCAACAAAGATGATTATGAAAGGATTCTTAGAGTTCCAGGAATCGGGGTTAAGTCGGCCTTGCAAATAGTAAATTCCAGACGATTCAATCGGATTACCTCCTACCATCTAAAGAAGATGGGTGTTGTGATGAAAAAAGCAAAATATTTCATCACCTGTGGGGAATTGACCAATATGTTCTCGGGGCCCACCATAGGAATAAACGAAATCCATCCAGAAAGGCTCCGTCCGCTACTCCTTTCAGATAAGCAAAAAAAGGAGATTAATGACAGGAAGCAGTTATCTTTTGATTTTGATGCATAGCCAATGTTAGTTTATACCTTCGACAACACATTAGACGGATTACTTTCTGCAGTTTTCGATTCATTCTATTATCATGAAATGCCAAATGACTTGTTGACTGCAGGAGATGCCATTCCTCTATTTTGTGATCGAATCCACGAAGTTCATACCGACGAGGATAAATCAAAAAGAGTTTGGAAAGGGCTGGAAAACAAACTCTCCTATATCGGTCTGTCTATCATCACCATCTCCTTCCTGTCCGAGGAAAGAGATAAGAACTATGCATTATTCTCCTATATCTGCAAAGCTTTTAAAAATCCGAATAAAATCTCCATCGAAAAAAATTTCTCTGACCCAGATGTACTTCTTTGCACTCAAACTTATCGGAGAGTATGTTATGAGGCAAAACGCATGAAACAGTTCTTACGTTTCCAACAAGCAAAAGATGGCACCTACCTAGGGGTTATTCATCCTGACCACAATGTACTTCCTCTTATCATAGACCATTTTAAAGATAGATTTAATGATCAATGCTTCCTGATTTTTGATGCTAAAAGGAAATACGGTTATTACTATGACAAAGAAGAAGCAAGCAGAATAACATTCAGCGAAGGAGAAACACTACCTTTTGATAATGAAACAGGAAAAATGAATTCCGACATACTATCGGACAATGACAAGCTTTTTCAAGACTTATGGAAAACGTATTTTAAAGCCATTTGCATAAAAGAAAGACTTAACCCCAAGAAACAAGCTGGTGATATGCCCAGAAGGTATTGGAAATATATGACAGAGAAACAAAACTGAAAATTTTCTATTCATCGGAATTTATACTATCTTTGTGCCAAATAATGTAATACTTTATATATGGCAAAAAATACAAATGGTGAAGACCATCAGATTATCTTCTCTATGGTCAATGTCAGTAAGACAATCCAACAAACTCAGAAAACCATTCTGAAGAATATCTACTTGTCCTTTTACTATGGTGCCAAAATTGCTATCGTAGGTGCCAATGGTGCAGGTAAGTCTACATTGATGAAAATCATTGCAGGCATTGACACTCAATTTCAGGGACAGGTTATTTTCTCCCGCAATGAATACAGCGTGGGATATTTGGAGCAAGACCCGAAATTAGACCCAAGCAAGACTGTCAAAGAATGCGTAATGGAAGGCGTACAGCATGTATATGATGCCTTAGCAGAATATGACGAAATCAACAATATGTTTGGTCTTCCTGAATATTATGAAAATCCTGACAAAATGGATGAACTGTTTCAACGTCAGGCTGAACTTCAAGACATCATTGATTCCACAGATGCTTTTAATATAGATAGTAAACTAGATAGAGCCATGGCAGCCCTGGGCTGTCCTCCAGCAGATGAAAATGTGGCTCACCTTTCCGGTGGAGAATGTAGAAGAGTGGCATTGTGCCGTTTACTACTGCAAGCACCTGATGTGCTTTTATTGGATGAGCCTACCAACCACCTTGACCTGGAAAGTATCAATTGGCTGGAACAGCATTTGAGCCAATACCCAGGTACTGTAATTGCTGTAACACACGACCGTTATTTCGTGGATGAAACGGCAGGATGGATTCTAGAGTTAGACAGAGGCGAAGGCATTCCTTGGAAAGGAAATTACACCAGCTGGTTGGAACAAAAGACTCAGCGTATGGCTCAAGAAGAAAAAACAGCCAGCAAAAGACGTCGTGCCTTAGAAAATGAGTTGGAATGGGTAAGAATGAGCCCTTCTGGACGTCATGCAAAAAGCAAGGCTCGTTTGAACTCTTACGACAAATTGCTGAATGAAGATCAAGCTGTAAAGGAGCAGAAACTGGAAATTTACATTCCAAACGGAGAACGTTTAGGCAACAAGGTTATTAATGCCGTAGATGTAAAGAAAGCATTTGGTGAACGAGTGCTATTTGAACATTTGAATTTCAACTTACCACCCAATGGCATTATCGGTGTGGTAGGCCCAAATGGAACAGGAAAGACTACCCTATTTCGTATGATTATGGGTATTGACAAGCCTACTTCTGGTAATTTCGAAGTGGGTGAAACTGTAACCATAGCTTATGTAGATCAGCAGCATAAAGATTTAAATCCTGAAAAAACCATTTATCAGGCTATCTCAAATGGACAAGAACTGATAAAAGTGGGTAAAAAGGAAGTCAATGCACGTGCATACCTAAGTAGGTTCAATTTTAGCGGAGCAGATCAGGAAAAGAAGATTGGTGTTCTTTCTGGAGGTGAAAGAAACCGTTTACATCTGGCCATGACCCTGAAGGAAGGTGCAAATACCATTCTTCTGGATGAGCCTACCAACGACCTAGATATAAATACTATCCGTGCGTTGGAAGATGCTTTGGAAGATTTTGCAGGATGTGCAGTAATCATAAGCCATGACCGATGGTTCCTAGACCGTATTTGCACACACATCCTTAGTTTTGAGGATGAAGAACCCGTATATTATGAAGGTTCATATTCTGATTATGAAGCATGGCGCATAAAGCGTAATGGAGGACAAGAAAAAACAGTACGTTATCGTAAATTAATGGCAGATTAATATGTTACTCGACATTTTATTTCTTGTATTAGGCATCATATTTATTCTTTTAGGTGCAGACGCTCTTACCAACGGTGCCAGTGATTTGGCTCGTCGTTGGGGAATTTCAGAACTTATCATTGGACTCACGGTAGTAGCAATGGGTACTTCCATGCCTGAATTAGTGGTTTCAGTGATATCATCTATTGAAAACAAACCAGAAATGGCAGTAGGTAATGTAGTAGGTAGCAACTTATTTAATACCTTATTCATTCTAGGTGCTACAGCACTTATCTGTCCAGTTACCGTATCCAAGCAGGTCATAGGAAAAGACATTCCTTGGAGTATTCTGGCAAGTGCCATTCTTCTGTTCATGGCATGCGATGCTTTTCTTGATGGTAATTCAAATAATACTATAAGTCGTTCAGATGGATTAGTGTTACTTCTCATTTTCATCACTTTTATTTATTATACCATACTTGTTGCCAAGAAGGATGATAAGCAAGATCACGTGGAAGCTAAAAAAGCAGATGACGCAGGTGAATTAGAGGTGAAACATACCCCATTATGGAAATCTATACTTTTTATTGTATTAGGTTTGGCAGGACTTATCTATGGTGGTAACCTCTTTGTTGATAGTGCTTCAAGCATAGCATTCCGAATGGGAATGAGTGAAAGTCTGGTAGGTTTGACTATCGTAGCCATGGGAACCAGTTTACCTGAGTTGGCTACAAGTGTTGTAGCAGCCTTTAAAAACAAGGCTGGTATGGCTGTAGGAAATGCCATCGGTAGTAACATCTTTAACATTCTGATGATTCTTGGTGTCAGTGGTACTATAACTCCACTTAAGATGGGTAACATCACTCCTATCGACTTACTTGTCTTATTAGGATCCAGTCTACTAGTTTGGCTATTTGCCAGAACCAGTCACATACTATCTAGGATTGAAGGTTGCATTATGATAGCCATTTATATTTGCTACATGGCTTACTTGATTATTGCACAATAAGGAAGATAATTATGGGTGAAAGTGAAATTCTCTACAAATACAAGGGCCCAGATAAATTGAAATATATTCTGGACATTCTTATCAACAACCGTATTTTCTGTCCAAAGAATCAGGTGTTGAACGATATTTTAGAAGGAGATTTCAAAATACCCTATTCCAACCATGTGTGGTCTGAAATACAACATAATTTCGACTATAAAGCTGATTTGTGGGAAAAAATAGAACAAGTAGAAGGATTAGACCCTGATACACTGTATACTCCCAATGGTTTAGGAACTAAATTACATCGCTTAACCGATGAGATAAAAAAGAGAAGAATCTGTTCATTGGCAAAAAATTATAACACTGCAAGACTTTGGACGTTCTATGCACAAGACTCAAAAGGAGTTGCTATAGGTGTCAAAGTGGAAGATGAACATAGTACCCGATGTGAGATTCAGTATGATGGTGTCCATGTTATAGAGAATCTAGAGAATCTAAATAATATGGATGAGAAGATCTATGAAATTTTTTCTCACAAGAATCCAGAATGGCATCAAGAAAGAGAGGTTAAGTACATAAAGCACGTCTTAAATGACTTAAGAACAAAATGGAAGTTCAATAAAGAACTAGAAGAAGAAATCCTAGAGAAAGAAATATACTTGAAAGTAGATGTCAAATCGGTTTATTATATTAAACGCAGAATTGACACTACTTTCAAGAACATCTTAGAAAAGATTATAAGTTATATAAATATTGAACGAAATCAGCAAGGAAAAGATTCCATTCAAATGATTGGCCTTTCCGTAGAAGAAATAGATTATGGCATATAAACCATTTCTTCTATTTTTTGTTGTGGGTTCAGCACATTGTTTACTTTCCACACTTTTGCCTTGTTCAATTTATAGTCTGCTGTACAACGAACATCGTCTACGTTGGAAGCGAATTTCAGTACATACGTTCCTTTAGGAGATTCCCATGCAGAAATATCCTCACGGAAGGATGCTAAATAATAAGAATCTACCTCAAAAGTAAGAGTTTGACTTTCTCCAGGCTGAAGTTCCTTGGTCTTTGCAAAAGAACGAAGCTCTGATTCAGGTTTTACTAATCCTCCGTCTGGAGCTGATACATAAAGTTCCACAATTTCTTTTCCTGCATATTTACCGGTGTTAGTAACGGTTACACTAGCAACAAACCCATTCTTTGTAGATTTTACACGTGGATTGGAATAACTAAATTCCGTATAACTTAATCCGTAACCGAAAGGATAAGAAACTTTCTTATTGTAAGTATTGAAATATCGGTATCCCACCCAAATGCCTTCTTCATATATGGTATAATCTTGATTCCTAGTCATCTCCCATGTGCGAGGGGCCCAAACTGTCATTCCTTCTGGACGAACAAAATGGGTAGGGAAATTAGCTGCAGAAGGTATGTCATAATAAGATATAGGGAAAGTAGTTGTGAGTTTTCCTGAAGGATATGAGTTACCCTTCAAAACATCTGCGACTGAATTACCACCTTCTTGACCTGGCATCCAAGCACATAGAATGGCATCGGGAATATCTTTCCAAGATGCTGTTTCCACTACAGCACCGATGTTCAAGATTACTACCACTTTTTTACCTACTTTATGGTAGCAATCTGCTACATTCTTTATCAGATTATACTCAACCTCAGTTAAATTGAAATCACCTTCTACTTCTCTGTCTGAATTCTCCCCGGAAATACGTCCGATGGTGACGATAGCTAGGTCGGTACTTTCTACCTGATTTTCTATCATCTGATAAGGAACATCCATCTCTGGCAGCTTGGACATACCTAGGACAGAGTACCAACCTCTGGATTGAGAGGCAGATTCTTTGGAACGAAGGTAATCCTTGTATTTTCCGTAGATGTTGCTTACCGTTTCATTAATGCTGTAGCCTGCATTCGTCAAACCAGTCACTAAATCGATGGTATAGGCTTTATTCACATCACCAGAACCAGTACCACCTGCTATGAAATCGTATGAAGTAATGCCATAAAGAGCAATGTTCTTCCCCTCCTTAAGAGGTAGCACATTTCCCTGATTTTTCAGAAGCACCATACCCTCTGTAGCACTCTGACGAGTAATTGCTGCATGAGCTTTCAAATCGGGGTTATCACTATATTTATAACCTTTGTAACGAGGGGTTTTCATGACATATTCCAATAATCTCCTCACACTCTGATTCAAATCGGCTTCACTCAGTGTGCCATTCTTCACACTTTCTACGATTTCCTGATACTGAGTGGAGAATCCTGGTTCCATCAAGTCGTTTCCAGCATGAATTTCAGCTGCTGTATTTGTTTTAGGTTGCCAGTCGGTCATTACCAAGCCCTTATAACCCCATTCTTTTCTTAGGATGGTAGTAAGCAGGTCATAACTTTCCTTTGCAGGTTGACCATTAATGGCACTCACCGTAGTCATCATAGTCCAAGGCTGAGATTCCTTGACAGCTATCTCGAAGTTGCGCAAATAAAGCTCACGAAGCGGACGAACATTCAACCGAGCGTCATTATAGTCGCGCATGGTTTCCTGATTGTTCACTGCAAAATGCTTCAAACTAGTACCCACACCCTTACTTTGGACACCACGGATGTAAGCCGCACCAATCTTTCCAGCAAGTAAAGGATCCTCGCTCATATATTCAAAGTTTCTACCATTCAGAGGATTTCGGTAAAGGTTGACTGCCGGAGCCAAAAGACAATCAGCCCCATACTCCAGCACTTCTTCACCTATAGCAGTCCCCACTTCCTCCACCAGCTCAGCATTCCAGGTACTAGCCAATGAAACACCCACAGGGAACCCCGTGCAATAATAAGTCTTGTCCGTTCCCTCTCTGGTAGGGTTAATTCGAAGACCGGCAGGCCCATCGCTCAGAACGGTATTCGGAATTCCCAGACGAGGCACCCCCACCGTCAAGCCCGCAGCTCCCGGAACCAGGGTAGCATCGGAGCCTGTGATGGCGAAACCCACATCGAAACTTCCCATTCCATTACCCACCAGCATCCTAGCCTTTTCCTCCAAGGTCATGGATTTGATTAGTTTATCTATATTCCCCCTCTGAGCGTAAATGCCATTCAAGCTACATGCAAATAAAAATGCAAACAAAAATACTTTCCTCATAGTATATCTAATTTAATTTTCTTCCCTTTCCTTCAACGCTTTCTCCATGATTTCATGTCCGTATGGAATGATCTCTGCACCTTTATCAAAATCGAAAAGACTGAACTTGTTCATCGGAACCTCCACATAGATGTCTGGAGGGGTGATTTTCAATGCCATCTGCGTATTGTTCTGCACACTCATCTTGGCTACACGAAGCGCCATATTCATATAATTGGCAGAAAAACCGGACTTCAGGAATGGAATCATGTTCCATATAGATTTGTCCATGCCGTTCTCCGGTTCACCATATTTTTTCAGATAGGCCTGAAAAGGCTCATCATCGGGCGCACTGACATTCACTGCCACCAAAAGGTCATCTTCACCTCTTTCCACCAAATCTAAAGGCAAGGTGTTATGCACACTCCCATCCACAAAAATGTGCTCCCCCATCTGAACGGGTTTAAAGATACAAGGAATGGAGATAGAGGCACGGATGGCATCTTTCAACAAGCCCTTATGAAAGACAAATTCTTTTCCGGAAACTACATCCGATGCATTACAGCAGAACTTGATAGGTAAATCTTCGATGCGAGTGTCCCCTATCAGTTCATCCAAAAGCACCATGAGTTTCTCCCCATTGGCGATGTGATCCAGTCCTAAGGAGATATTAAACAACTTTAAAATCGTCTTCCTATTTAGCCCGTCCACAGCCTGCTTTACCTCCTGAAGTTTTCCCGCAGCATAAAGCCCCCCGATGAGAGCCCCCATGGAATTTCCAGAAATGGATTTAATGTGGTACCCATGACTCTCCAGTGCCTCTATAGCCCCGATATGAGCATAGCCCCTGGCACCACCTCCACCCAGAACCAGTGCCACATCCTTAGTGGGCTGCTTGGGCTGAGGAAGCTCTATAGGTACCACAGCCGGTTCCGGCTTATGGAAAATAGATTTTAGTATGTCGATTAATAACCCCATAAAGTCTTATTTCTGCCAAACACGGACGTAATCCACCTCCATGGTTATAGGGAGTGCCGTTTCATCTACACCGGCATATCCACCCCAGCCTCCACCCCAGGCTACATTCAAGATAACATAAAATGGGGTATAGAAAGGCCAAGTGGACTTATTATTCGTTCCATCATTCTCAAAGACTAGCACTGGTTTCCCATCCACATAAGTCCGGATGTAATTTTTTGTCCATTCCAAACCATAGACGTGAAAACCACCCTCTGCACCAGGGAGAGACAAATTAGATGATTTCTGAGTTCCCTTAACATGATTATAAGCATCACAATGTATGGTACTTACCACCACATCTTTATCCGCTCCTACTTCTTCCATAATGTCTATCTCACCATCGTAAGGCCATTTCAAATTATCGGTAACTGGTAGCATCCAGAAAGCAGGCCAGGTGCCTTTTCCTGAAGGCAACTTGATGCGTGACTCCACATAGGCATATTGCCAGCCCTGTTTTACCTTACCATAGATTCTACCGCTATAAACCTTATCGTTTTCCTTGAGCGCTGTGATTTTGAGTGTTCCATCAGAGACGGTGATGGTACGATTGCCCTCAGGAGTAACTTGATTCACGTAATTCTGAAGTTCATCGTTTACCCACCCTGAAGGCTTCACTTCTACCGTCCAATCCGTGAGGTTCAAAGAGGAACCTTCGAATTCATCATTCCAAACTAATTTGTATTCTTCCCCAGCAGGACAAGGATATTCATCTACTGGAGGAGTAGACGGCGTATTTACATCGTTTCCAGAACATGCTGTAAGGATACCAGCCAGCAACAAGTAATAAGGTTTCATTGTCATAAATTTTTATTTTTATGTAAAGATAATCATTATCTTTTTGCCTTCCAAATTTTGCCAACTAATTTACCCATTTACTACACATTTTTATTTCCCCAACTGGAGAAATATTTTTCCCCTTAAGGAGAGAAAAATTTGCCCTTCTAACCTTTTCTTATAAGGATAAGAAGGAAAAGGAGCCGAAGTTCCATTTCCTGTTCCAAATTTGTAAAAAAAAATGCAGATTGCCTGAAACAATCTGCATTCAATTCCTTACCTATTTCTATATTAATAAGCTCTAGCTATGAGGACACGACGGTGAGAAGGTTTTCCTGTAACCATATCCACACCTTCCTCATCTGGAGTTCCGAAAGGCACACAACGGATGGTAGCCTTCGTCTCTTCCTTGATTCGAGCTTCAGTCTCTGCAGTTCCATCCCAGTGACACAGGAAGAATCCACCTTCCTCAATCTTCTGCTTGAATTCCTCATAAGAATCCACCTTCTGAATGCGAGAATCACGATAAGCTTTTGCCTTTTCAAAGATATTCTTCTGAATATCCTGAAGCAACTGCTCTACATGAACCTCTATACCATCCAATGGCAGAGTTTCCTTCTCCAAAGTATCACGACGCATAACCTCTACAGTACCGTTCTCTAAATCACGAGCACCCATAACCAGACGAACTGGCACACCTTTCAGCTCATAATCAGCAAACTTGAAACCAGGACGCTTGTTGTCTGCATCATCATACTTCACACTGATGCCTTTTGCACGAAGATTAGCTACAATAGAATTTGCCTTCTCTGAAATTACTGCCAACTGGTCGTCACCTTTATAAATAGGAATGATAACCACCTGAATTGGAGCCAATTTTGGAGGAAGTACCAAACCGTTGTCATCAGAGTGAGTCATGATGAGCGCACCCATAAGACGAGTAGAAACACCCCAAGAAGTAGCCCAGACATAATCCAGATTGTTGTTCTTATCCAGGAACTTCACATCGAATGCCTTAGCAAAGTTTTGGCCCAAGAAGTGACTGGTTCCACTCTGGAGAGCCTTACCATCCTGCATCATTGCCTCAATGGTGTAAGTGTCCAGTGCACCGGCAAAACGCTCTGTCTCACTCTTAACACCCTGAATCACAGGCACAGCCATCCAGTTTTCAGCAAAGTTAGCATAAACCTTAAGCATACGCTGAGCATTGGCTTCAGCCTCTTCACGAGTAGCATAGCCACAGTGGCCTTCCTGCCAAAGGAACTCACTGGTACGCAAGAAGATACGAGTACGCATCTCCCAACGCATCACATTAGCCCACTGGTTGATTTCCAGAGGAAGATCACGATAGCTCTTAATCCAGTTTTTATAAGTGTTCCAAATGATGGTCTCACTGGTAGGACGGATAATCAACTCCTCTTCCAGCTTAGCTTCAGGGTCTACCACCACTCCAGCACCATCAGGGTCGTTTTTCAGACGATAATGCGTAACAACTGCACATTCCTTAGCAAAACCCTCTACATGCTCTGCTTCCTTACAAAGGAAAGACTTAGGGATAAGCAGTGGGAAATAAGCATTCTGCACACCACATTCCTTGAACATATCATCCAGGGCACGTTGCATTTTTTCCCATATAGAATAACCATAAGGTTTGATAGTCATGCAACCACGAACAGCAGATTGCTCTGCCAAATCAGCCTTAACTACCAGTTCATTATACCATTGAGAATAGTTTTCAGAACGTTTAGTCAAGTTTTTTAATTCTTTTGCCATATTCTAGTTTATTTAATTGTCTTAAAAAAGCACGCAAAATTAATAATTTTTCCCCGATAAATAAGGTTCTTTAGACTGAAATTTTATATCTTTGCATTAATAAACACATGGAATAACTAACTTAATCCAAATTATCAAAATGAAAAAGATTAAATTTTTGTCTATTCTGCTCTGCTTTACCATGGTATTAAGCGGATGCGGAACTTCTACTCAGAATGGTGCACTCATTGGTGCTGGTGGTGGTGCAGCATTGGGTGCTGTAGTTGGTAAGATTATTGGTAAGAAAAATAGCACATTGATTGGTGCAGCTGTAGGTACTGCTGTAGGTACTACCGCAGGTGTGCTGATTGGTAAGAAGATGGATAAGGCTAAAGCTGCTGCAGCTCAGGTACAGAACGCAGAAGTTTCCACTGTAACCGATGCTAACGGTCTTGAGGCTGTAAAGGTAGCATTCGACAATGGTATCCTTTTCGCTACTGGTAAGTCTAACCTCCAGAGCGGTGCAATGACTAGCCTTCGTGAATTTGCTACTAAGGTGCTGAATGTTTACAACGACTGTGATGTGGCTATCTATGGATACGCATCAAGCGATGGTTCCGAGGCTACTAACCTGACTTTGAGCCAGAACCGTGCAAATGCCGTTAAGAACTACCTGACAAACAACTGCGGTGTTAATGCAAAACAGATTCAGAATACACAGGGTTATGGAGAAGATCCTAACTACCTGGTGTATAATGCTGATGGTACCGAGAACCGTGCAGCAAGCCGTCGTGTAGAGGTTTACCTCTATGCTTCACAGGCTATGATTGATGCTGCAAACAACGGTACATTACAATAACTTCCTAACATCTTGCATTTGAACCATTCCGGGCCCAGCCTGGAATGGTTTATCTTTTACCTGTAAACCTCATGTTCATTTCTATATTAAAAGGAATAAGGAATCTAATCTATTTCTTCTTCGGGAGCACGCTTTTAGCAGTAGTGGTTTATAAATATATGCCTGTCTATGTCACCCCTCTCATGGTAATACGGTGTGTTCAGCAGGTTCAAAAAGGAGAAACCATACGCATGAAACACCACTGGGTGCCCCTGGAGGAAATGAGTCCGTACATGCCCCTAGCTGTCATATCCAGCGAAGATGGTCATTTTGAAACTCACAATGGATTTGATTTTGATCAGATTCAAAAAGCCATCAAGGAAAAGGAAGAAAGAGGAAGAGTGCGTGGAGCTAGTACCATTTCCCAGCAGACAGCCAAAAACGTATTTCTCTGGCCTCAGGCATCGTGGGTAAGAAAAGGACTTGAAGCTTATTTCACAGTGCTCATCGAGTTTATCTGGGGAAAGGAACGGATTATGGAGGTTTACCTGAATTCTATAGAAATGGGTGATGGAATATATGGAGCTGAAGCTGTGGCACAACAACATTTCAATACAAAAGCCTTGAACTTAAGCAAACAGCAATGTGCATTAATAGCTGCTACCCTACCAAATCCTCTTAAATTCAGCTCCAAAAATCCTAGCAAATACATGATTAAACGTCAAGGGCAGATTCTGCGAGAAATGAGGAATTACAAAGAATTTCCATCGAAGATTCCAGAGGAAAGCAAATAAAGAGCAAACTCTACCTCAATATACTAATGCGATAAAGATTACTAATCTTATGGAGGGAAGATTACTAATCTTAAGGGCTGAAGAATATTAATCTTCCTGCAGTAAGAATACTAATCTTATTATACACGGAAACTAACCTGTTTTCTATAAGAAACTAGTTCAAGAAAAAAATGAAAAAGGGAGAAAAGGAAGAAGAAATGTGCGCTACCATTCCTTATTAAGAGAATGAATATCAAACAAATCAATCTCCTTCATAAAAGTAAAAATAGAAGACAATCTCCCTAAAAATAAAAGAAAAGGCTAAAAACCTCTGAAAATGAGGGTAATTCCCTCTATTTTATTAAAGATATAATTCGTAAAAAAAGGCCCATTTTAGTGTAAATCAGCAGAATAATAAAAATGGGAATATTTTTCAACAAATTCGATTATTTTAGTTCTCTTTTTCTTTCCAAACAAAGAAATTATTTTAACTTTGCAGTGTGATAGAATTAGCTAGACATATAGAAATTCTTTTATTGGATAATGATTGTGTCATCATCCCGGGATTTGGTGGGTTCGTAACCCATCATGTCTCAGCACGTCGTGTGGAAGAAGAAAATCTATTTCTACCCCCCTATCGCACCCTGGGCTTTAATCCGGCAATGAAGCTGAACGACGGGTTGCTGGTTCAATCCTACATGACAGCATACGATGCCTCTTATCCGGAAGCCATCAGAATAGTTAATTCCAAAGTACAGAAGCTGGAAGACATCCTTCATAAAGAAGGTGAATATGAACTTCACGGCATCGGAGTACTTCGTGAGAATATACAAGGGCAATATACCTTCAAGCCTCTAGAAGCAGGTATCTTGTCGCCCAATCTTTACGGATTAAGTTCTTTCGAGTTTAAGACTATCCAGCAACTCACCAAGGAACAGACAGAGGAAAAGGCTGCTATAGAAGCTGCTAAATTAGTGGCTCAGAAAAAGGCAGAAGCAGCATTGGAGCCTGCATTCATCCGTGAAACAGAAAAGAAAATAGTAGAGATGAAGCCTCGCAGCAGAAAACGCGAGCGTTACATCAATATAGCAGCAGCTGCTATTGCTGTCATCTTCATTTCCCTCTCAGCCCTCCCATTTGCTACAAACCTGGGGAAAGCTACCTCTGAGATGAAAAAAACCATGTCTCAAACCATGACTGAAGATAGCAGGTCTATGGTAACCAAGGTGATTGATGCTATGGGGATGAAAACTACAAACAATGTTGCCACCCCTACCGTAAAAGCCAAAGAGACAGAAGAAATAAAGACCGATTCTAAAGCCGAAGAAACTGTAATAACCCCTAAAGAAACCGGGAAATATACATTAGTTCTGGCTTGCCAAGTAGGAAAAAAGAATGCACAAACGTTTATCAATCGTCTCTATGAGCGTGAAGGCATTCAAGCAGAGATTCAAGAGGATAAATTCATCAGTATTATTTATTCCCAATTTAATACCCAAGACGAAGCTTATCGTAAACTAAATGAGTTAAAGCATATTCCAGAGTTCAAAAAGGCTTGGGTAAAGGAAATAAAATAATTCTTTTATGAAACGTGTACGTTGCCCCAAATGCGACCATTATATTATTTTTGATGAAACCAAGTATCAACTTGGCCAATCTCTCGTATTCAAATGTGAGAATTGCAATAAAGAATTCAGCATCAGAATGGGTGTGAGCAAGCTGGCTGCACAACATGCAAAAGATGAAACCTATGAAGAAGAGAAGAAAGCTGAGTTCGGATACATCACGGTAGTAGAAAACGTATTTGCATTCCGTCAGGAACTTCCCCTGTCGCTAGGTGACAATGAAATAGGACGGTACAACCGGGGTACAGAGATTTCTAATCCAGTACAGACTTCCGATCCTAGTATGGACCGACATCACTGCATCGTGAATGTCAGTCTAAATCGTGCTGGAGAACCTGTCTATACGGTGATGGATAATGAGAGTAGCACAGGAACCTTTGTAATGGACGAGATACTAAAGAAAAAAGAAAAACGCAGGATTCATGATGGTGACATCATTACTTGCGGTGCTACTACCCTAATTCTACATGAAAAAGAACAAAACGAAAATAAATAAGGAAAAAAGGCAGACCTTCTTATCAAGGACTGCCTTTTTAGTCAAAATTCCCACAAATTTATTCGCTTTTCCTACCACTATTAGATTATATTTGTTATATTTGTCTGCAAATAATTTAAATCAATATGGAGAAACAAGGAAGACTAACTACGTTTTCATTCCAACGCATCTTACAACTGAGTAAAATTTCATCGGGGAGCATGAGTATCTATGAAGACAAGTTCATACTCTTCCCCCTGGTAAATAGTCAAGAAGCAGAGGAAGGAAACCAAATCCTGATTTATCCAACTAGAATAAACGATGCAACCTTCATTTTATTGTGTCATGAAATGGAAGGTGATGCCTCTATCATTTGCAATATGCAGGAGTATACCATACGTAAAAATACTATTTTTATATGTACACCTGGCTCAATCCTGCAATTTAAAAAATTACCACAGAATGCAAAAGGTTGGGGAATTGTGACAGATTCATCCTTCACTACTGAAATGAACTTGTCCATTCAGACTTTACTTCCTCACCTCACGCAACTTAGAGAACAATTATCCATAAAGATAACACAAGAGAAATCGCTTTTGCTGAATGACCTATTATCCATAACTCACAGGATAATCATGGAAGACCCTAAAGATTCCTGTTATTCAAAAAAAGTAAAAGCACAAACATCTGTCTTCGGATATGAAATTATTTCCATCATGTCCGATTTGGCAGAATCCGTGAAAGGTATGCAAAAGAAACCTACACGAGAGGAACTCTATTTCAAACAATTTATGTCGCTGCTGAATAAGCACTACATAAATGAACGTTCTGTCATGTTTTATGCAGACAAGATGCATCTAAGCCCCAAATACCTGAGTGCAGTAGTTAAAAAAGTCTCAGGACAAACTCCATCGAACTGGATAGATGGCTTAGTAATTATGGAAGCAAAAAACCTTCTTAAATATTCAGAAATGAATATACAAGAAATAGCCTATCAGATGAATTTTCCAAATCAAAGCTTCTTTGGAAAATACTTTAAACAACGCACAGGAATGACACCTTCAACTTACCGAGATATTTAAACAAAGATGAAAACTAAACTGTTTATTTTACTATTTGCCTTCAGTTTATCCATAACAGCTCAAGATGAAAAAGGTGAGCCATTCAATGGATTAGTTACTGATTTGCTGGCACAGCCCATTAAGAGAGCTAAAATTTATGTGAAGTCACCACAATTATATACATACAGTGACAAAAAAGGTCGTTTTGGTCTTACTGACGTTGCTGCAGATGATACCTTAAAGATACTCTATAAAAAACGCATCTATTTTGTTCCTATCCAAAACAGAAAAAGTTTACGTATTAGATTAGGAGACCAACTGGTGGAATCTGCAAAAGAAGACCAGGAACTCATAGACTACGGCTATGGATATGTAAAGAGGCGTGAATTCTTAAATTCAGTTAACCTCCTGACGGGTGACAAACTGCAAAAAGAGGGCTATACTACCGTTATGGAAGCGCTTCGAGGAAGAGTTCCTGGACTAAACATTTCTGGTGGTTCAGGCTTCGGTGATGAAACTTCAGTCAATATCAGAGGCATCAATTCCATCTATAGCAGCAGCACACCACTATTCCTGCTTGACGATGTAGAAGTAAATAATTTCGATGGTGTGAATTTAGGAGATGTGGATAGAATAGAGGTGATAAAAGATGCCAATATGTATGGAGTAAAAGGAGCAAATGGTGTCATTAAAGTTTATACTAAAAAGAAATAACTAGATGAAATTGTTTCTGTTTTCTGTCTTATTCTGCTTTTGCTTAAATACTTACAGCCAAAAGCCATTTTCCGTTAGAATGGCAGAATCACATGCTCAGGATTTATCTGGTGGATGGGATTCATCGACTGGTATGTTAGCCTATTCTATAGCAACCTTAGCAGAGCAGTATCCAGAAGAAAAGGCCCTATATGAAGTTGCAAAAACTTACATAGATTCATTGTTGTTAGAATCCGGAGAAATAAAGGATTTCCAAAAGGGAGTAATGGAACAAATACTTCCAGGAAAGGCTTTATTGAAATTCTGGCAAAATGAATCAGCTGAAAACAAGAACAAATACAAGAAATGTGCAGACTGGTTACATTCTTATTTAGTGATGAGCTATCCTAGAATAAAAAAGAATATAGGTAAGACCGGATTCCTACATGATGATTCTTATCCTAATCAAATGTGGTTACAAGACCTATATGACGGTTCATCATTTTATGCACAATGGCTAGTAAAATTCGATATCAAAAATCGAGCTGCATGGTCAGATATCGCTGTTCAATTCCTTCTCTTTCAAAAGCAAGCACACAATGAAATCATGCAATTAACATATCCTTATTGGAGTGCAGATCCTCAAAACATAAATTCCTTTTGGGCTACGAAAACAGGAGTCTATGCTGGAGCGTCACAGGTCTATAACGGACTCTCTACAGGTTATTTGTTTGCAGCTTTAATTGAAACCATGGAAGACATGCCTAAAAATATGGCTGGGTATGACCAACTAAAGGAGTATTTAAACCAAATAGCAGAAGGTGTAATATCTTGGCAAGACGACACTAGTGGCTGTTGGTTCCAACTCATTAATTATGATTCTTCCAAAACTGGAGATTGTGGTCTTTCCAACTACCTGGAAAGTACCGCATCATCCCTACTCACATATGGTTTGTTAAAAGGTATCAGAACAGGGTTACTAGAGTCTGAAAAGTATATGCCACAAGCTAAAAAGGCATACAACGGATTGATTTCCAATTTCATCTTAGAAGAAGACGGGAAGCTAACATTGAAAGATGCTACAGGGAACATTGGTGTAGGAAATAGTTCATCCATGGACAAAGACGGCACTGTAGAATATTATTTATGCAGTCCCGATGCCCCAAAGCACGACAATGACAAACGAGCTATTTCTGCTTTTATATTAGCAAGTTTAGAATACGAGAAAATAAAAAAATAAAAGGATGTTGACCACTCAACATAAGTCATTACTTCACAACCTTATTAAAAATAAGGATGTGGAAGGTATTCACGAGCTAATGAAGCAATTTTCTGTTGCCGACCAAAAACGATTGAAACTCATTCTGGTAGAAACGTTAGGCAACAGGAAAAAAACATCCTGTGAAGACAGTTTACAAATCTATGCCAGACTTATACCGCTAGATCTGAATCTATATTACAAAAGTTTTCTTCTGGCAGCTCCTGCATACAAGAAAGAAGAAGAGTTTTGGAACAATTTAGAGATTCTTAAACCATTAGGCTTATTCCTAAGCACAAACAAGGCATACTATAGACAAAATCTAATTTCAATATGGATTAAAGGTATTTCCCATCACCATTCCGTTAAGGATATATTTCAAGTAATGGTGGTCCAGAATCCTATTGTTCAATTGAACTATCTGATAGAAAGTGATTCGTTATATGGATATTACGAATTTATGCTATATGCCATAAAGAATGATGTAGAGGTAAAAAACATATCTAAGTTAATACGAAAACTTCTCTTACCCGACCCTAAGACGACGTTACCACAAAATATAAGAGAAGATACGGCAAACTTCCTGACACATCATTTCAATATACATGATATCAATTACAACTGGCATAGAGAGCTAGATGTAACTACTTTTGCCTTTGCAGAAAAATCCTTTGAATCTTTTGTAAAGGTAGTTATCCCAGCCAGCAGGATACAACACTACCTAGACACTCTTTAATTCTTAACTCAATAAAAACTTCTCGACAATTTCAGCTACGCCATCATCCTCATTACTGTTAGTAGTGATGTAATCTGCTTTTTCTTTCACCTCATCTTGAGCATTACACATCGCAACTCCAAGACCTGCATATTCTATCATTGAAATATCATTCCAACCATCACCAACAGCAATGAGATTATCTCTAGTAAAACCCAAGTCTTTTAACAGGACATCCAACGTTTTTGCTTTATCTATGTGTAGAGGTACAACCTCTATAAAAAAAGGCTGGCTTCTAAAGATGCCCATAAGATGTCCATACTCCTCTTTCATCTTTAACTCTAATTGATGAAGGGAATCAGGCTCACCTACTA
>Ga0326511_10000403_pt1 | contig 37534 bp, 57 predicted proteins | sample 0_2496_0518_D_FD_203701 | JGI IMG/M metagenome (GOLD analysis project Ga0326511, IMG submission 203701) | Bovine rumen microbial communities from UC Davis, California, United States - 0_2496_0518 | ecosystem: Host-associated > Mammals > Digestive system > Stomach > Rumen | place: USA...
CAAAAGTAGCGTTGTGGATGTCAGCATCCTATACGGTAGAGGCGAAGTGGACACGCCTGTAAGAATAAGGATTGCCTGACTTGTCAGGTGGAAACTTAAATATCAAACTTCTTAAATAGAACCGTCAGGTTCTTAGAAGCCACCTACCTTTAGGTGGGTGGTAGTTCACAATATAACTTCCATTTGTTTCTCCCATATTCAAAGTGTTGGCATTCTCAAATGACTTCATGAGCTAAGTCATAAGCGCTCATGAGTAACCAATATTTATCTTTGACAGAAAGGAAGTGAAAAAAGACAACTTCTTTGACAAAGTTAGTTTGGTATCACGGCTTTTTTCTCATGGGATAGCATGACACTATTTAAAAATACTCATACAACAAATTTTCATGGGCTATGCTATCCATTAATAGCGTTCAAAATCAAAAAAAAGAAAGAAAAAAATATATTTATAAAAAATAACATTAAAATAAGCATCTCAATTCAGGTCTAGCTCGTGAGAGTCCAACGCTGTTTCACATGATTGGTTGCTTATGAGCGCTTATGGAAGATGAAAAAATAAAACAAAACGAGGTAAAAAAATGGCGAAACTTGTAAAAATGAAGTACAGAACTATCGGAGGTGACTTAAAAATCAATACGTATAATGCGACAATTTCAAAAAAGATTGTGGTGGCATCTGGGATTGATCCAGAGAAAGAAATCACAGTGAAGGCAGAAAACGGAAAAATCATTATCGAGCAAAAAAATAAAGGCAAAAATTACGATTGAAAAGGGGTATAAAAACCCTTTTTTATATGACACAAAAAGAGTATAATCAAATTGTAAAAAAGAGGTAAAAAAATGGTGAAAAAAGAGGAAAAAAATTTTGTATTATCTAACCGTACATATGACATTCTGAAGTGGGTTGCACTTATCGGAACGAACGCATTTTCAGCGTTAGTTATATCGCTCGGCGAAATCTGGGGATGGAGCTATGCAGTACCGATTGCAGGAACTATTTCTGCAGTTGGTTCGTGCATTGGTGCATGTTTACAGGTAAGTTCGGCAAACTATAATAAAGGGGGACAATAAATGGGTCCTGAAACAAGTGTAAGCATCGCATTACTTATTTCTTTGACATCGCTTGCATGTACGTTGATTAACACCTTTGCAGGTGGAAAAAAGCGTCAAGAAGAACAGGCAGAGCGAGAAAAGAACCGTCAGATGGACATTGAAAAAAACTTCGTCAAAATCAACGTGAAGCTGGACGATTTTTGTGACACCACAAAAAAGATTATGGCAGAAAGCAGTGAAAAAACTGAACAGTTGAAAAATGTATCAGAGCAACTCATTCTTGTTACGGAACGTGTAAATACGCTGTTCAAGTACAAGGATGATCACGAAGCAAGAATTAAGGGGCTAGAAGACAAGGTCAAATAAGGAGAAATAAAAGAATGTACGGCATTGATATTTCAAAGCATAATGGCAATTTTAATTTAGAGCCATATAAGGGACAATTCGTTATTATCAGGGTTGGATATGGGCATTTTCATCTTGATGAAAAGTTTGAAAGAAACGTGAACGAGTGTAAACGATTAGGCATTCCATTCGGTATTTATCATTACTCATATGCACTTAATGAAGAAGAAGCAGAAGCAGAGGCTAAAGGAGTTCTTGACGCAATCGCAAAATACAAGAATGACATCAAAGTAGGGGTTTGGTTTGACATGGAGGATGCAGACGGATATAAGAAGAAGCATGGATTCAAGATCTCTAATTCGACCATTGCTCCAATTTGCTATAAATTCTGCAAGATGATTGAAGACGCAGGCTATTATTCAGGTATTTACACATCTAGTTCATGGCTTGATTACGTAAGTGGCTTAAATGACAGATTCGACAAGTGGGTTGCGAACTGGGGCAAGAATGATGGATCACAGCACACAAACACTTCACAATACGGTACTATTCAGCAGTATACATCAAAGCCACTAGACAAGAACATCATGTATGCTGATATTTCAAGATATTCAAGAAGTAACACAACACAGGTAAAACCAAAGCCAGCACCAGTAAAGCATAGATTTAATTTAGAAGTCGATGGCAAGATTGGACATAATACAGTTAAGGCTATGCAAGCATGGTTAGGAACTGTTGTTGATGGCGTTGTATCTGGGCAGTCCAACAGACAAAAGAAACATCTTATTGCTTGCGTATCGAACACATGGGAGTTTAGCGACAGTCCAAAAGGCTCTTTAATGGTCAAGGCATTGCAAAAGAAGTTAGGCTGTGCTATTGATGGTATCATGGGAAAGAATACTATAATGGCGCTTCAAAGAATGCTAGGCGTAAAGCAAGATGGATATCTAGGAAGCGATACTGCTAAGGCTTTACAGATATATCTTAATAGATTGTAGTATGGCACAAGGCTATTATTCTTGTAGCAGATGCGGGAAGATACATCCGAAAGGCTATGTGTGTAAGGTAGGTGCAAGGAAGAAGCACTACAAGTACAGCTACAAAGAGTCAAGGTTGAGAAGCAAAGGCATATGGACAGAGAAGAGCAAGCAGATAAGAGAGGATGCAAACTATCTATGTGAAGTGTGCAAGGACAAAGGGATATACAATTATCGTGACGTATCAGTACACCACATAGAGAAGCTACGAGACAGACCTGACTTACTTATTGAAGATACAAATTTAATTTGCTTATGCAAGGACTGTCACAGGATGGCAGATGTAGGAATGATTGACAAAGAATATTTAAAGAAGCTAGCAAGGAAGAGAATAGACAAGCTGAAATAATCCCCCCCATGGTAACGGGATTTTTCTGGTGCTCTGTCAAGATGAAACGCCCCCATAGAGAGACACAAAAATAATAAAATCTTACGGTTTTTTGGAAAAACGGCAAATTTCACGCTATAATGTGATTAAAGCCGTTTTTATGTTTCAAAAAGAAACAAAAACAGCAAAAAATGTTTTCACGTGAAACAAAGGTGGTGAACTGATGAGAAAAGACTTTGCGTGTATCGTAATATCACATGGCAGACCTGAGTGCAGTACGGTAAAGGTGCTTCGTGATTGTGGTTATACAGGGAAAATCTATATCGTTGTTGACGATGAGGACAAAACGCTACCAGATTATGTCGAACGGTACGGGGCTGATGTTCATGTATTCCACAAAGAAGAAAACTTCGATACTGGAGACTTGGGTGGCAGTAAGGCATGTGGAGTGTTTGCACGCAACCAATGTTTGAAGGTTGCAGAGAAAAACATGCTGACTTACTACCTAGAACTTGACGATGATCTCGAAAATCTTTCGTACAGATATAACGATAACGGGCATTTAAGAGGAATCAAGGCTAGAGAGCTTGACAGGTTGTTGGATGGAATTTGTACTTATTTTGATGAAGCTCCTGTGCAGTGTTTAGGTTTCGGAAATGCCGTTGACTATATTGGTGGTGTTCCAACGTTTGAAAGTGGAAAAGCAAACAGGGCTGTCATGAATAGCTTTTTTCTAAGAACATCAAACAAGATTCAATGGCGAAGCAGATTTTCAGACGACATAATTACGGTTGTCGATGAAGCACAAAAAGGTCATGCAGGATTCAGATTCATTCCTGTTATGAGCACATACGATGTATGGATTCCAAAGCGAAAATCAAAAAGCAGTGGCGGTAGTATTGAGGACTATAACAAGATAGGTTCGTATAAGTTGAGATATTATGCTGTTATGTTTCATCCTGATTGCATAAAGATAAAAGAATCAGGAGATGGGTATGACTGGACTGTAGTATCTGAGAATGCATATCCTAAAATATTAAGCGGGCGATATAAGAAAGGCAGGGCGTAAAAATGGAAAGCAAAAAAATGAATATCGTTTACAAGAAGGTAAAGGACTTGATCCCGTATGAGAACAATCCAAGAAACAATGACGAAGCTGTTGACTATGTAGCAAACAGCATTAAAGAGTTCGGTTTTAAGGTTCCGTGTGTTGTGAGCGGTGACGGTGTATTGATCACAGGTCATACAAGACTTAAAGCATGTAAGAAGCTAGGCATTGATGAAGTTCCGTGCATTGTTGCTGATGATCTTACAGAAGACCAGATCAAGGCGTTCAGAATTGCTGATAACAAGGTATCCGAATACAGCACATGGGACAATGAAAAACTTGCTGAAGAACTGAGCGAAATCATGATTGATATGGGACAGTTCGGAGATGATCTCTTCAAAGATGATGATACGATGGACGTTGAGCTTCCTGAAGAAGAAAATCCTTACAGCCAGAAAAAGCACATTCCACAGTATGAACCGACAGGCGATTTTGTCGATATTATGGACTTGATTGATGATGAAAAGACGAACGAGTTAATTAAGGAAATCAAAGAATCTAATGTTTCTGAAGACCAGAAGAACTTCCTTATCAAGTCGGCTTACAGGCATTTGAAGTTCAACTATTCAAAGATAGCTGACTATTATTCCAATGCTTCTGAAGAAATGCAGATTCTTATGGAGAAGTCAGCACTTGTCATTATTGACATTGATGATGCAATTGCAAACGGATATGTGAAGCTGACAAAGGTGGTACAGGACTTAATTGCTAAAGGTGGAGGTGGTGAAGACGATGCGGAATAAAAGCTTTGCTGTATTTATTCTTTCGCATGGCAGAGCGAACAATATCAAGACAGTTAATATGTTAAAACGTTTTCGTTATACAGGCGATTGGTACGTTGTCATAGACAATGAGGATGATCAAGAAGAACTGTACAGAAATGAGTTTGGCGACCATATCATTCAATTTGACAAGCGAGATTATGTAAGCAGAATCGACCTTGGCGATATGGACACAGACAGAAGGGTTGGCGTGTTTGCGAGAAACTTTATTCAAGATGAAGCAGAACGTCTTGGCTACGAATGCCACCTACAGCTTGATGATGATTTTTCTGAAATCTCAATCAGATATGCAGAGAACGATAAGCTACAAAGCATGATGGTCACTGACCTTGATACTGTATTTGATGCGTGCCTTGATTTATTTTTATCAACTCCGTTGACTGCTTTATCATTTGCATTAGCAAGTGACTACATTGGCGGTGTTGCAAATGACAGGTTTCAATCAGGAATGTTCAGAAAAACAATGGGATCGTTTTTCTTAAAAGCAAAAGACAAAGTGAAATTTGTCATGCGCATGAATGATGATATAACATCATGTGTTTTGTATGGATCACGAGGGAAGCTGTTCTATAGCATGTCGAGCTTGCAGGTGATCACTCCTGCAACTCAGCATGATGCCGGCGGAATGACTGATATCTATAAAAAGAATGGTACATATCGAAAATCGTTCTACAGTGTCATGTGCTGTCCTTCATTCGTAAAGGTTTCAGCCATGGGAATTACGGACTTCAGGATTCATCACGAAATCAGTTGGAATAATGCCGTGCCAAAGCTTCTGTCTGAAAGGTGGTGCAAGCATGAAAGATATTGATTATCTGATTATCGGTGCAGGGCTGAGCGGTTCAGTAATTGCAAGTGAAATGACGTACAAGGGCTATAAATGCGTTGTTCTTGAAAAACGTGATGCTGTAGGAGGAAATATCAGAGATAAAGAAATCAGCGGAATAAATGTCCATCTATACGGCCCTCATATATTTAGAACTAATGACATTGAAATATGGTCTTATTTAAACCTTTTCACTAGCTTTAACAGGTTCATCAATGAACCTATTGCAAATTACAAAGGCGAAATATATAACCTGCCGTTCAACATGAACACATTCTCTAAACTGTGGGGAGTTACAACACCTGAAGAAGCAAAACGAAAGATTGAGGAACAGAGAGTACCGTGCGAAAATCCGAGGAACCTTGAAGAATATGTTCTGAATCTTGTAGGCACTGACATTTATGAGAAGCTTATAAAAGGATACACAGAAAAGCAGTGGGGCAAGACATGCAAGGAACTTGACAAAAGCATTATCAGGCGTATTCCGTTACGGTTCACGTACAACAATAATTATTTCAACGCAAAGTACCAAGGCATTCCCATTGATGGTTATTCTAAGACTGTAGAAAGGCTACTAGAAGGCGCTGAAGTGGTGACAGGGTATAAATGTTCATGCTCAAGCAAAGAGTGGCTAGAAAGAGCTAAAAACGTGGTTCTGACAGGTGCCATTGACGAGTGGTACGGCTATTGTTTCGGAACGCTGGAATATCGTAGCCTGAAATTTGAAACTGAAGAATTGCAGGAAGAAAATCACCAAGGAAATGCGGTCGTAAATTACACCGATGCTAGAGTGCCATGGACTAGGATTATTGAGCATAAGCATTTCACAGGAGTGCAGACACCGACAACAATTATCACGAAGGAATATCCGCAGAAATGGGAGCTTGGAAAAGAGCGGTACTATCCGATTGAGGATGAAAAGAACAAAGCACTGTATCAGAAGTACAAAGAGCTTGCAGACCGTGATGGATTGATCACAGTCGGAAGGCTTGCGGAGTATAAGTATTACGATATGGAAGATACAATCAAAAGTGCATTAAAGGTGGCGAGAGAATTATGCGAAAAACAGTAAACGAACAGGCAGAAGAAATATTACAGAAAGCAGAAGCATTCGGAGTTGATAAAAACTTCTTCTTCATTACGACGTTCAGGCGATACATGGTGCAGTTGAAAATATTAAACGAGCTTGAATCGTCTATTAAAAATGACGGCGTACTGGTAACGAAAGAGTATGTGAAGGGCAGAAAGAACGTATATTCTCATCCTGCCATTCAGGATTATAACAGAACAACTGACAGTGCAAACAAGACAGTAAGCACGCTGATGAAGATCATTTCGAGATTTTCCAGTGATGATAATTCTGATAGTGAAACTGACCCGTTGCTTCAGCTGATAAATGGCGGTGACGATGATGGCAGTTACGAGCAGTAAGGCTTACGAATACTGTAAAAACTCTGTTAGAAAGAAAACCACACCAAGATACGTCCGAAAACAAATGCGAGACTGGATGAGGATCGCTGAAGGAAAAGACAAAAAATATGTTGTATCAGAGAAAAAGGTTCAGCAGATTGAAAACATTCTAAAACTGCTTATCATGCCGAAGGGATTGAAAGCAGGACAGTCGATGTATAAGTGCGCCACTGGGTATCAGTGGCTAATTTATACAGCCATGTTATGCACTGTATATCGTGACAAGCCGAAAAAGCGCAGATACGAGACAGGGCTGTTGGAAATTTGCAGAAAGAATTTCAAGACATATACAATCGGAACAATCTTTATTATTCTGTTTCTTACTGAGCCTAGGTTCTCAAAATTCTTTTCAGTCGCACCAGATGGTGCATTGTCGAGAGAGATAAAAGAGGCAATATCTGACACAATCAAAAGCAGTCCAATTATTTACGAATACAAAGGAACGAAGCGCTTCAAGCTGTTAAGGGACTACATCAAATTCAAACCGAATGAAAATACGTTGATCCCATTAGCGTACAGTAACAACCGTATGGACGGACGTATGCCGAATGCATTCATCGCTGATGAGGTTGGAGCATTGCCAAACGGTTATCCTGTAGAAGCGATGAGATCAGGACAGCTAAACGTTGTCAATAAACTAGGGTTCATTATCAGTACAAAATATCCGACAATCGACAATCCTTTCGAGGACGAGGTTGCATATGCCAAAAAGGTTCTTGATGGCATCGAAAAAGACGAAACAGTGTTTGCGCTTTTATATGAACCAGACAAAACATCAGGCTGGGAAACAGACGATCTTATTCTGAAGCAGGCTAATCCTGCGTCATTGGAAATCCCTGAAATCTGGGATGATCTTCTAAAAAAAAGAGCCAGAGCCATTGCAATTGAGAACGAACGAGAAAACTTTGTCACGAAGCATTGCAATATCATTTATCAGGGGCAGGGAACAGAAACGTTCATTGACGTTAAGGATGTTCAGGCGTGCAAGGTTGCAGATATTGACTGGTCAGGCAGAGTCGTATATTTAGGCGTTGACCTTTCAGAATCAAATGATAATACATCTGTTGCCATGGTTTCCGTTGATGATGATGATAACATTCTTGCAGAAAGTTTTGCATTCATTCCATCGGACAGGATCACAGAAAAGACCGTCTCAGAACGTGTGAACTATCAGGAACTATTGAAGAGCGGGAAGGTACTTGCGTGTGGTGATAGGGTTATCTCATATGCGTTTGTTGAACAGTTTATTTTGAACCTTGAAAGCCGTTATAACGTACAAATTCAGGCGATTGGCTATGACAGGTGGAATGCATTGAGCACAGCACAGAAATTGGCTAATGAGGGCTATAACACAGTTCAGATAAAGCAGTATTCAAGCGTGTTGCATTCTCCAACAAAGAGAATGAAAGAGGCAATCCTTACGCAGAAATTCAAGTATACAGAAAATAAATTGCTAGAGATAAACTTTCAGAATGCGAAATGTGCATATGATACTAATAAAAACATGTACGTGAGCAAGAAAAAGAGTAACGGCAAGGTTGATATGGTGGTATCACTTATCAATGCAATTTACCTTCTTGAACAGGATTATTTCTTGAATGAAGGTGACTTCACATTCCAGATGATTTAATTGATAAAAACGTGCAATTATGCTAATATATGCGTGTAAAAATGTTTCAAATAGAAAATACTAACAAAGGGGCGGTACGAGAGTGGCACTTTTCAGAAAAAGAATTAAAAACAGCATAAGCCTCAACGACCAGAGTGTTCAGCTTGACGATGTGTTGCTGTCGGCACTTCTCAATAATGAAACCATCACAAGGGACAAGGCACTGACACTTCCTGCTGTATCAGGTGCAGTTGATTTTATCAGTGGTTCGATTGCGTCCATGCCTGTCAAGCTTTACAAGTACAAGAACGGCAAGGTCGAGGAAGTTCAGAGAGACAGCCGTGTGCGAATGCTTAATGGTGACACAGGAAATACGCTTGACGGTTTCCAGACAAAGAAAGCCATGGTCGAGGACTATCTGCTTGGCAAGGGTGGATATTGTTATATCCAGAAAGACAGGCAGAACAACGTAACGGCACTGAAATACATTCCAGATATGGACGTTACCGTGTGGTCAAATTCCGACCCGATGAACCGTTTCGTACAGTTTTATGTTGGCACAAACAAGATTTATCCGTGGAACATGGTAAAGTTGCTGAGAAACACGAAGGACGGTGCAAGTGGCAAGGGGCTGACAGAGGAAATCTCAAAGGCCCTTGAAACTGCCTACAGCACGCTGGTTTATCAGCTTGGACTGGTCAAGACGGGTGGAAACAAGAAAGGTTTCCTTCAGGCTGAAAGACGTTTAGGTCAGGAAGAAATCGACAAGCTGAAGGATGCGTGGAAACGGTTATATACGAACAACACCGATAACGTCATGGTCCTTAACAATGGCATCAAGTTTCAGGAGTCGTCAAACAGTTCCGTTGAAATGCAGTTAAACGAAAGCAAGAAAACTCTGCAGGATGAAATCAATGGAGTGTTCCATATACACAGTGACTTCAATCTGACATTCAAAGAAGCAATCTATCCAATTGTTAAAGCATTTGAGACAGCAATCAACAGCACACTTCTGCTGGAAAAAGAAAAGAAAAACTTCTTCTTTGAATTTGATACGAAGGAAATCGTGAAAGCAAGCATCAAAGAGAGATTCGATGCCTACAAGGTTGCAAAGGATACAGGGCTTATGACGATAAACGAACTTCGTAGGATGGAAAACCTGAACTACGTTGAGGGTATGGATGTGATCAATGTTGGACTCGGTGCCGTACTGTACGACATCAATACAGGAACATATTACACGCCAAACACCGGACAGGTTACAGGTGGAAATGAAGAAGAAACGGCTGAGAAAGTTGAAGAAAATGAACAGGGGGAAGATGATGGACTACAAGTACCTGAAGAATCTGACGAAAACTAGCGCTGATTTTTACGTTTATGGTGATCTCGTTGACGAGAACTTGCCTGACTGGTTTACTGGCGAGAAATCAGAAACAGCAGTTGACACAAACACATTTAAGGCAGAACTTGACAGCCTGAATGGTGTGACAGATTTTAATATCTACATCAATAGTGGCGGTGGCTCAGTGTTTGCAAGTTCCGCAATGGTCTCGATGCTGAAGAGATTCAGGCAGAACACAGGAGCAAAGATTCATGCATATATTGATGGATTGTGTGCAAGTGCCGCAACGTATCTTGCCATGGTGGCTGACGACATCAATATTTACAAAAACTCGGTAATGATGATTCATAAGCCAATGACGTATGCATATGGAAATGCTACCGAGCTACAGCATGACATTGATACATTGAATCTGATTGAAAGCGGAACGATGTTGCCGATGTATGAAGCAAAGGCAAAAGAAGGAATCACAGCAGAAAAGATTGCAGAGCTGGTGGACAACGAGACATGGTTCAGTGGCAATGCAGATGATGATATGTATATCGGAAATTATTTCAATGTGAATGCACTTGAAACAGTGAAGGATGTACAGGCGTGCGCAACGGACTTGTTTAAAAATTATAAGCATGTGCCGGATGCATTAAGAAAGCCAAAACAGGTTAAAAAGCCTGTCGAGGATCGTGTGCTTGACTATTCAGCATACGAGAATATTATCAGTTCTTTAAAAAATGGAGGGGCGAAGAAATGACCGTAAAAGAACTTATTGAAAATCGAAACGAAAAAGTCGCTCAGATGGAAAATCTTCTAACAACTGCAAAGGTAGAAAACAGATTGCCATCTGAAGACGAAAAGAAGCAGTTTGCAGACCTTGAAAAAGAGGTAAAGGACATTGATGCAACTGTTGCCATGTATGACCAGATGGCCAGCATGAGCATGAAGAAAGTTCCTGCAGGACCTGTTGAAATGACAGATGCAGAAAGAGATCACAAAGCATTCGAGAATGCAATTCGTGGCATTGTGAATACTACTGACACACCGACAATGCCTGCTGATGCAAAGGCGCTGATTCCGACAACAGTATGGAATGAAATCATTTCTCAGGTTATTGAAATCTCACCTGTGTTCTCTATGGCAGACCGCTATAACATCAACGGCAATCTAGTATTACCAAAGTATGATGCGGAACACAGTTCTATCGTGATGCAGTATGCTGATGAAGGAACAACAGCAGAGTCTGGAAAAGTTGTCATTAGCCAGATTACACTTGGCGGATTCCTTGCACGTTGCCTTGCAAAGATCTCAAAGAGCCTTATCAACAATTCTAATTTCGATATTGTTGGCTTTGTCGAAGCAAAGATGGCACAGGCAATCGCACAGTATTTTGAGCATGAAATCTTGTTCGGTACAGATGGCAAGGTTGAAGGTCTGAAGGGCATTACAGCAGACATGACTGTAACAACTGCCACAGCCACAAAGGTCACATCTGACGAGCTGATGGATCTTCAGGATAAGGTAATCGATAACTATCAAGCTAATTCTGTTTGGATCATGAACCGTGAAACACGAAATGCAATCAGAAAGTTAAAAGATAAAGAAGACGATTATTTATTGAACCGTGACTTCACGGCAAAGTGGGGATATACACTTCTTGGCAAGGATGTTTATTGCTCTGATGCTATGGACAAGATGCTTGCAGGAAAGACAGCCATTTACTACGGTGACTTCTCTGGTCTTGCAGTGAAGGTTTCCGAAGATGCTAACATGCAGGTTCTCACAGAGCGTTATGCAGAGGAACATTTACTTGGCATTCTTGCTTTCGTTGAGTGGGATGCGAAAGTTGCCGATACGCAGAAACTTGCAAAACTTGTCATGAAAGGACAATAATCTAGAAAGGGGTGAGCAATATGGAAATGAGCACTGAAGTAAACAAGGTCAGTGATATTACTGAAGAAAGCGTCGCAGAGTATCTAAGACTGGACGAAGTAACAGACAGTGAAATAAATACATTGACCACGCTTATTTCTATTGCAACCTCATTTATCAAGAGCTATACAGGGCTTGACGATGCTGGCGTTGACAAATATCCTGAATTCGTGATTGTAGTGCTTATTCTTTGTCAGGACATGTGGGACAACCGGACGATGTACGTTGACAGCAAGGACCTGAACAACACGGTGCAGAGTATTCTTGCAATGCACAGTGTCAATCTGTTGTGAGGTGATTAAATGCTGAATGCAGGGAAGTATTCAAAGCGTATCACAATTTATAAAACTGTAATTGTGACAGATGAAGATGGCTTTCAGACAGAACAGAAGCAGGTGATACTACAGCCGTATGCGTATGTTCGGACAACAAAAGGATTTACGCTTATTGCAAATAATTCTGATTTTGAAAAAGCATACACCAACTTCACGATTCGGTTTCCTAAAACAAAGATCACAAGGGACATGCTGATTGAGTTTCATAAAAAGACATACACAATCGAGTATCTGAACAACGTTGATGAAAACAGCGTAGAACTTGAGATTCAGGCAAAGGAAGTGACGCACTGATGGCGATATTCTCATTTGATATTGATGACAGCGTGATGAAGGATATAAATTACATTGACAAGCAGTTTGATCATATCTTTGGTGGCATGACATACGCAGGTGCAGAGGTCGTATACAAGAACGTTATTTCGTCGCTCCCAGGGCAACTGAAAAGTTCAGGATTCAGCAATTGCGTAAAGCTGTCGAGAGTTTACAAAACTCCATCAGATGATGGCATCAATACGAAAGTCATGATCACAGGGTATTTCACCAATGAGAAAGGCAAGAAGACTCCTGCACCGCTGGTTGCTAACATGTTCGAGTATGGCAGTGACAAAAGGAAATATCCAAAGCATCCTTTTTTCAGAAAGTCTTTCAAAAGGGCACAGATCATGAAAGCCATGGAAGATGCTCAGAAAAAGCTGAGCGGGGGACTATTGGATGAATAACCTCATTGAAAAAACGCTAAAAGGGTTCACAGTGAACGGCAAGGAAATCCCTGTAAAGTTCTTACGGTATAATGGCAATGAAGAAACATATATCACGTACATGGAAACAGATGCAGAGAGTACGTTACATGGCGATGACGAGTTGCTAAATTATACCGAGTATTATGACTTTGATATTTACTCAAAAGGCAATTACAAGCCGATTGTAAAAGCATTAAAGGCATTGCTTACAAGTGTTGGGTTTATGTGGGAGCCTGACAGATCATCCGAAGATATGTATGAGGATGATACGAAGTATTACCACAAGACATTATGTTTCTCAATCGAAAGGAGCGCAAATGGCTAAAATTGGTTTAAATAACTTCAGATATTCAAAGCTGACAGAAACGCCAGAGGGAAAAGCTACTTACGATGGCGCAAAAAAGCCAGCTAAGGCTATTTCCTGTAAGGTAGATATTTCTAACAACGATGCGACTTTGTATGCCGATGATGGACTTGCTGAGAGCGATACATCTTTCCAGAAAGGTTCTGTTACAGCAGGAATCGACAATGAGGATGTGCAGACAATGGCAGACCTTCTAGGGCATGAGGTATCAGAAGACGGCAAGGAAATGGTCAGAAATGCAAACGATGTTGCACCATATGTAGGTTTCGGGCGAATCGTTACAAAGATGGTAAACGGTGCTTACAAGTACACGGTAGAGTTCCTATGCAAGGTTAAGTTCTCAGAACCTTCACAGGATGATTCTACCAAAGGAGAAAGCGTATCATTCAGCACAACTGAACTTGCAGGAACGGTTGCAACATTGGCTGATGGCACATGGTCAAAATCAAAGACGTTTGATACAAAGACTGAAGCTGTCACATATCTTGAAGGACTGATGGCAAAAACAGTCTAAAAGAATATTTAAGGCAGGGTTCGTCCCTGTCTTATTTTTATAGAAAGGACAACAACATGGCAGATATTAAGGATATTACAAAAGAATTTGAGCACAAAGGAAAGATATACAGGCTTGTTTTCGACCTGAACGTGATGGAAGCAATTCAGGATAAGTACGGAACTATCGAGAACTGGGGCAAACTCACAGATGGTACAGAAAACGATGGCGAGCCAAATGCAAAGGCGGTTATTTTTGGTTTCCGTGAAATGATCAACGAGGGTATTGACATCATGAACGAAGAAACAGGAACTGACGTTAAACCGCTGACGTTGAAACAGACAGGAAGATTGATCACAGAATACGGACTTTTGAAAGCAACAAAAGTGATGAATAATACTGTTATTGACAGCACACAGAGTGCCGAAAAAAACGTATAATCCCCGATGAGGTGGATGAACCAGAGCCGATAGACTTCACATGGTTTTATTTCGTTGGCAGAAACAAACTTGGGTTTACATTCCACGAAGTCGGGAGACTTACGCTTACAACATTCAACCTGTTTTACAAGCATTACAAGGACGACTTTGACTGTGAAATGGTGTTGAGAAAAACAGGTACAACATATGAGAAAGCATACGAAAAATTACAGCATGAAGACGACTGGTTCTAAGGAGGTGAGCTTATGGCATTAGGTGGAACGATTAAAATCAAGGGCGAAAGTGAGTACAGGCGAGCACTGTCACAGATCAAACAGAACTTGAGGGAAGTATCTTCCGAAATGAAGATCGTCACGAGCACATATGACAAGAATGACACAAGCACTGGAGCACTGGCGGCTAAGAGTGATGTTCTGACCAAGCGACTTGAACAGCAGAAAGCGAAACTCAACCTTGTTGCAGAGCAGTACAAGAAGTATGAGGAAGCTGTCAAGAAATCAGCCGATGAGCATGAACAGCTTGGCACGAAACTGGAAAGCGCAAAGGCAGAGCTTGAGCGCATTGGAAAGACAACCGGAGAAACAAGTGCTGAGTACGAGAAACAGAAGAAGGTTGTTGATCAGTTGCAGTCTGAGTATGATGACAGCACAAAGGCACAGGATGTCAATGCAAAGTCACTGTCCAACCTCAAGATTGAGCTAAATGGAGCACAGGCTGATGTAAACAAGACATCTAGGGAACTTGACAACCTAGGAAAGTCACAGGAGAAGACAAACGAGGGATGGACTGTCATGAAACAGGTACTTGCTGACCTTGCTCATGATGCAATTCAGTCTGCATTCAATGGCATTAAGCAGTTAGGAAGTGCAATCATTGATACAGGCAAGCAGTCACTTGAAGCATATTCAAATTATGAACAGCTTGTCGGTGGCGTTGAAACATTGTTCGGCGCAGGAGGAAAGAGCCTAGAAGAGTATGCTAAAAGCGTCGGCATGAGTGCTGACAAAGCAAAAGGGCAGTATGAAAAGCTGATGGGCGCACAGTCAACCGTACTTAAAAATGCGAACAATGCCTACAAGACAGCAGGGCTTAGTGCGAATGAGTATATGGACACTGTAACAAGTTTCAGTGCATCCCTCATTCAGTCGCTTGGTGGAGATACGGCAAAAGCCGCCAAGTATGCCAATACAGCAATCACAGACATGTCGGATAATGCCAACAAGATGGGTACTGATATGTCATCATTGCAGAACGCATACTCAGGATTTGCCAAAGGCAATTACACGATGTTAGACAATTTGAAACTAGGTAAAACCCACTATTGCCTAGTATAAACCTCGCGAAAACGGTGAAACCCTTTGAAATAAGGCGATACCGTGCGAAGCCCCTTAAAGGGGAACGTGTAACGACTATCGAAAACACACAAATATGTGGAAGTGAGTAGAGTACACGCAAGTGCGTGGAAGTGCGAGGTAGCCCAAACGGGTGAAAGAGATAGTCTAATCTCTATAGTGATATAGAGCAGTTCCTAAGAGAACGGCATGAGATTAACGACCTCATGTGAATATAAATGTATGGTGGTACAAAGGAAGAAATGCAGAGACTTCTTAAGGATGCCGAGAAGCTACCAGGGGCCATGGGACGAAAGTTCAATCTTTCCAATTATGCCGATGTGGTCGAAGCTATCCATCTTGTGCAGGACCATATGGGAATCACAGGAACAACGGCAAAAGAAGCAAGCACAACTATTGAAGGTTCTACAAATGCGATGAAATCGGCATGGCAGAATTTACTCACAGGCATGGCTGACGATAACGCCAATTTCGGAGAATTGGTCGGAAATCTGGTTGACAGTGTTACAACATTCGGAAAGAATGTGATACCAAGAGTACAGCAGATCATCAAGGGAATGGCGCAGGTGGCAACACAGTTGCTACAGGAAGTGGTACCGCAGATTGTTAAAGAAATTCCTCCGCTTCTGTCAGAAACACTTCCGATGCTGATTGATGCACTGACAGCAGTGGGACAGAGCGTTATTCAGGTATTGCCGACATTAATGCCGATTGTTTCGGATGGGATTATGCAGATCGTACAGGGAATCATTACACTGTTGCCAGAGTTCCTTAATGCAGGATTGCAAATGCTAACATCCTTGATACAAGGCATTACGCAGGCATTGCCACAGCTAATAGACATGTTGCCAACAATCGTACAGCAGACAGCAGATGTAATCATTCAGAATTTGCCAACAATCATACAGGCAGGCTTGCAGTTGCTTGTTGCACTGATTAACGGTATTGTGAAGGCGTTGCCACAATTAATAGCCATGCTACCAACGATCATAGGGACAATCGAAGGAATATTAATAGCTAACTTGCCACTTATCATCAAAACAGGTTTTCAGATTCTTGTAGCACTGATAAAAGGCTTGATTCAGTCACTGCCACAGCTCATTGCATGGACACCACGAGTAATCAGGGCAATCGTAAGTGTTCTGGTTCAAAACTTGCCAAAAATGCTATCTATGGGTGGACAGCTTTTAGGATCACTCATCAGTGGTATTGGTTCAAAGATTGGAAACTTGGGCAGTGCAATTGGAAATGTTGCAACTAAAATCATTGACGGCATAAAGCACATACCAGGAAAGATGATCAAATGGGGCAAAGACATGATCCAGGGCTTGATTGATGGTATCAAGGGCATGATTGGCAAAGTCGGTGACGCAGTTGGTGGAGTAGCCAATAAAATCAAATCATTCCTTCATTTCTCAAGGCCGGACGAAGGGCCTTTGGCTGAGTATGAAAGCTGGATGCCTGACATGGTGGAAGGAATGAGCGATTCCTTAAGAAAGGCAAGTCCAGAGCTTATTGACCAGACTAAGGCACTGGCACAGGGAATGTCCGATGCAATGACTGTGAATGGCACTATAACAGGCACTGGCGTAGGATATGGAGGTTCATCCTTCGATTCAATGGTGTCAGCATTCAAGGATGCACTATCACAGGTCAAGATCGAGATGGACGACGAAGAAATGGGCCATTTTGTTGACAAAACGGTGACGAAACTGATTTATTATTAAGGCGGTGAAAATATGAGAAACTACGTTATTCAAAATGGAAAAGACAGCCGATATTTAAAAGGATTGCTGATTCAGGAGTTGCCACCGATTACAAAGCCATTGATGCGCACAAGCATTGAGCAGATAGACGGGCGTGACGGTGATGTTATAACCCGTCTAGGCTATTCTGCATACGATAAAAAAATGAAGATTGGTCTGTTTGGAGATTATGACATTGACGATATTATTCCGTTTTTTAATTCAAGCGGAACGGTGATATTTTCAAATGAGCCAGAAAAATACTACGTGTATGATATTCTGGATGCGATTGATTATGAACGGCTTATGAGATTCAGAACGGCTGAGATCACGTATCATGTACAGCCATTCAAATACAGCAGTATCGAGAAACTGAAAGTGTTCAGCAATCTGACAAGTGCTATCACAGTAAGAAATAACGGTAATTATGTATCAAAGCCGATCATTCATATCAAAGGAACAGGGACTATCAATCTGTCGCTGAATGGCGTGCAGTTATTCCGTATTGAATTGAGTACGACAAATTCCATCACGATAGACACTGAAAAACTTGAAGCGTACAATGACGATATATGGATGAACAGATACGTTGTTGGCAATTATGACAAGTTCGTTCTCAATGTTGGGTCTAACTCCGTATCATGGGATGGTCAGCTAACATATATTGCATTTGAAAAAATATCGAGGTGGATTTAATGGAAAAAATGAATCTTGAAATGATCAGAGGGGACACGCTGAGCTTTGCATTCGAGGTTGAGTATGATGAAGCTTTGCAAAAACTGGACAGTGCATACTTCACATGCAAAGAGAACTTCGATGATGATGCGCCGATATTCAAAAAGTCGTTAGGGCATGGCATCACATTGGCAAAGCAGGAAGATGGAAAGCTGTACTATGTAGTACGTGTTGCTCCTGAAGATACGGAAAGTGTTGAGCCGGGGCTTTATTATTACGATTTGCAAATTGGCATCAATGGCGATGTGTTCTCAATACTGATTGGCTCGTTAAAAATTCATAGTGATGTAACGATAGGGGTGAACTAATATGAATGATTTTTTAAAAAAACCGCTCGTTAAAGTCCTTATGTTGAAGGGCGAAAAAGGCGAAACAGGAGATGTAAGCAAAGAAAATTTTGACAATTCAATAAACGATTTAACCAATTTGATATCAAATAATCGTAGCAGAATAGACGATGCTCAGAATGGAATAAAGACTGCTAATAGCAGAATAGACAATCTTATTGTATCTAGTGGAAGTGATTCCAGTGCAGAAGTCATTGACGCAAGAACTGGATATGATGGAACATCATATGATACACTAGGTATAGCCGTCAGAGAACAGATCGCCGGACTGAAAAAGGAGATTGACGAAAAGGGAGTAACTGACGGTAGTATTACCGAGGAGAAACTCTCCGACGAGTTAGCCGCTAAGGTAAATAGTGCCGGTTATGTTATCGGTGCTGACGGTAAAAAGTACAGTATCGCGATCGACGTTAACGGTAATGTTAGCGCGGATCGTATTTACGAGATCAGTACCGACGGTCTGTTATGCGATATTCAAATTGTCGACGGTGCGGTCGTAGATACTACCGGTAACGTCGATACGTCCGGTTTTGTCGTTACTGACGATTATTTTGTCGGTGACAGTCCAATGTACGGAGCCGCGAGAGGTACAAACATTATCGACGGCCATAGTTTAGGTAGCCGTACTATTATTTTCCTCGCGGATTTGGACGAGGCTCATCATACTATATTCGGTAATGGTGATACTATGTATGGATTACGTTGGGGTAAAAAAGCGACTAGTAATAGTGACGCGTTTACGACTTTTAGTAAGATTTTAGCGCCGGTACAAGAATTTAGAAACGCCTACAATTTAGCTTATGATATTTACAGTAAAGCGAATATCACAAAAGATCCTCTTGTGATTTCCGATTATAACGATATGTTTTTTGTACTCTCAGTTGATACCGAAAATAGTAAGTATTTCGCCGGTTGGAATGAATTTATAGGCGACGAAATTTCTTACGATTACGCTAATTATCCAGCTCTAACGAGTATCCGTCTTTTTAAAGGCGCTACTAATGATATTGCAAAATTTAAGCGAGTTATCGTTTATGATAGGGCGCTCACTAAAGACGAGGTTAACGAACTGAGAGAAAAGATCATGCTACTTTATTATACTCAGTGGTATAACTCAACGACATTTGTTCAGGGTATGACCGGTCTCGGATCTCCGTCCGCTTATCAAGTAAGATCGAGCGAAAGAGTACCGGAATTTATCGATACTCCTATCGAGTCCGGCGAGCAGACTATTACTATCAACGGCGAGGATAGAACGTTTATTAACGTAGATCCTACGGAGCCGACTATCGACGACGATATGAGTTATGTCGAGGCGCTCTATTGGCTTAATCCGATCGAGTCTCTTAACGTTGGAGATATGTATAATATCGAGGCTATGGTTTATCCGTATAATGTTACCGAAAATAGTTATAATGTCGAGTATGTTTCCTCTAATCCGTCCGTTATCGAATGTTATTACGGCGTCCTAATTGCAAAAAAAGCCGGATCGGCAACTATTACCGCTAAGGCCTCCGGTACCGAAATTACTTGTACGTTGGATATTACAGTCGCAGAGGTGGAGAACGTAGTCGAGAATTTCTTTAAAGTATCCGAGCAATTTATTTATAAAGGTAATCAGTTAGTCGGAGGCGACGGAGTGAATACCTTAAAAGCGATTGTCGGAGCAATCGAACAGGCAAGCGCTAACGGTTATAACGGCGTGGTATTTCCTAAAATGGATTATCATGTTAAGCCTTATAAAAAGGACGTAATTTGTTACGTTCCTAGTGATTTCACCGTCGATTTTAACGGATCTACGCTTTACGTAGAGGATAACGATTTTTGTCATACTACAGACAGTCGACCGGATAAATCCGTCAATCCGTATACTATGTTTTCTTTTTCCGGGTTTAAGGTTAAAGACGAGGACAGAAATCAGATAGAGGATAAATATTATATGAGTTGTAAAAACTCAGTCGTTAAAAATTTACATTATTACGGCGAGCGTCGACTAATGTCCGATCTGGGTTACGCGAATGGAGATTACGGAGAACAGGTAAAAGCGTTTGCATTTTCGACCGGTGCGTATAATTGCAAAATCGAAAATATTAATTTTTATGATACCGTCGGTTTTAATATTGCTACCATGACGAACAGTTTCGACCAATGGAGCGGTACAGGATTAGACGGGGCCGTCCGAGGTTGTGTACGATATAGCGATTTTATCCTCGGAAAACTCGACAAAACAGGTTTAACCGCCTCAGAGGACGGAGATTGGTATCATACTGATTTCTTAAAACTCGGATATAATTACTCAGATAATCCGACAGGTAGTAAGGATATGAAATACTATAAGGTCGGTGAAATGAACGTAGCGACTACCTACGGTTTAAGTACAAGGTGGTATGAAATTTACTGGTTTGACGCCGATAAAAATCTTATCGAGTATCGTACTCACCAAATGACACTCGAAAGTTATTTACTCCCGGAAAACGCCGTATACTTTAAAGTTAACGCGAGATTTCCTAGTGGCGCTCCTACGTCCTCCAATGAAGGTAAGGTCGATACTCCTCATGTTATTAGAGTATGGCCTAGCGTGGATCCGGATAGATGCTATATCCGTAATTGTAAATTTTATAATCCTCACGCGAGCGCTATCTCTATGACAGGCGGTACTAATTTCGTACTGAGCGATATTTTCGCCGAAAACGGCCATTCTCCGTTGGGCGTTTGGTCTATCGACTATGAGGACGGTTGGCAAGCTATGAGACACAATATCAATTATCGGATCATTTGTACCGGTATTTTAACTATGCCTGGCGGTCATAATACGGCAACTTTACACTCCGTCATTAACACGGCTCGAAGTGGTCCGGAGACTGAGGCGGTTAAATATATTAATTGTGCTATTCAGACCTTACAGCCGTCTCCTAAGACTAACGATTTAATCGCTAATGTTACTTACGGAGGAGATATTAAGAGTTATGGACAGTCCTCGCTTAAGTATCAATTAAAGGCGGCGAGACTTAGAGAGGTAAATTGTATTAAAAATACCGCTATGAACGTGATTTAAGGAGATGATAACGTGTTAAATATGAATTTAACTGAGGGGATATCGGATTATCAGACGGAACACATCTAGGTGGTAATGGACAAGAACAATTTTATAAAAAATATTCGGCTTTTATCAATAGACTTTAGTCAACTAAAGCAGACTAAAGGAACTCTTGTTGAGTTTGAAAATTTAACATTTGATTCATGTACGCTTAATATTAGTGATGAAAGCCAAGAAATAAGCATTCATGGTGGGATTAGAAAATTAAAGGAGGAGCTAAATGATTAGAATATTTTCTCCTGACGATAAAATATTTACGTCAAATGGTGATTCGGTTATCCAACCATTCAAGGCAAAAGTGCATAAAGAGGATAACGGCTCATTCTATCTGGATATCGAAGCAGACCTATCATATGTTGATATTCTGACAGCAAACAGGATTGTGGTTGCAGATACGCCACAGGGCGCACAGGCATTCCGCATCAAGAATCCAGAAAAGACAAAACATAAGATCACGATAAAGGCACCACATATCTCATATGATGCAGAAAACTACGTGATTGCAGACAGCTATGTTGTTGACAAAAATTGCAACGATGCAATGGACCATCTGAACAGTGCCACGGACAATCCTAGCCCTTTTCAGACGTATTCTGATATTGCCATGGTAGATTCCTACAGGTGTGTGAGAACATCGCTGTATGACGCTTTTGGCACGGTTCTTGAGCGCTGGGGTGGGCACTTTGTGCGTGACAATTACAGGTTTGGCATAATGAGAACCATCGGGCGTGATAACGGCGTGACTGTGCGATACAAGAAAAACCTTAAGGAAATGACATGCACGGCGAACTGGGACAGCGTTGTGACAAAGCTCATGCCAGTCGGGAAAGACGGCTTGCTGTTGGATGAGGTATATCTTTACAGCAATACGCAGTACGATATTCCTTTTACAAAGGTCGTGTCTTTCAACCAGGATATTGATCAGGATTTATACAAGGATGCTGACGGCAATCTTGACGAGGTTGCGTACAATAACGCATTGATTGAGGATCTGAGAAAGCAGGGGCAGGCATATGTTGATGAAAACTGCGTTCCAAAAGTGAATTACACGTTAAAGGCAAACGTTGAAAAACTGACGGATATAGGCGATACAATTGAAGTCATTGACGAACCGATGGGTGTGGATATTGTAACGCACGTTATTTCGTATGACTATGACTGCATTCTAGGCAAGTATACGGAGCTTGAGTTTGGAAATTTTCAGCAGAAGGTTTCTGACCTTATGGGAACAGTTAGCGCAACAATCGAGCAGAGTGTTGAAAAAAAAAATGCGAGCTTACAGGTTGTATTCTCAGATGCAATTCAGCAGGCACAGGACACAATTCTAGGAATGCTTGGCAATTCGTATGTCGTGTATGAAGGCGACAAGATTCTGGTTGTTGACGCATTGCCAAAAGAAGAAGCACACAACGTTATTATGATCAACAGCGGTGGAATTGGGTTCTCAAGTACTGGAATCAATGGAACATTCGAGAGTGCATGGACGATTGATAACACCTTGAATATGCAACATATCAACGTTATAAATTTAGTTGCTGACATGATCAAGGGCGGAACATTGAAGCTCGGCTCTAACCTTAACCAGAACGGACAGATTGAAGTCTACGATGAAGCGAATAATCTGATTGCAAAACTGGACAAAAACGGGCTTATCATGTATGGGCTTGACGGTTCATATCTTGTGGTCAATAATTATGTCGGTTTTGCAGGATATGACCGCACGGGAGCCAAAACATTCTGGGTTTCAGGTGACGAGTTCCATCAGAAAAAATCTGTTATCGAGGAAGAGATCACGTTATGCAACAAGGCAAGGCTTATTCCGATAACTGTAAAAGATGGCGATACTGTTACAAATGACGGCATCGGCATTGTGGGGGTATAAAATGGCGACATCAGGAACATTCAAGACATCAGAATATGAAGGCGCATGCCTACAGTTCGACTGGACGCTGAAAAAACAGAGTACAGCCAACAATCAGTCTGTTATCTCGTGGACATTAAAAGGAGCAGGGATTAAGTCTGGCTATTGGTACATGGCGGGGCCTTTCAAGTGCGTTATAAATGGGACTACAGTTTATCAGTCAAGCACAAGAATTAAGCTATACACTGGAACGGTTGTTGCATCTGGAGAGCTTGCAATCGGGCATGATACAAACGGTTCAAAGTCATTCAGTGCATATGCAGAGTGTGCAATCTATACATCTGCTGTAAACTGCAAAGGCTCTGACAGTTGGAGCCTTCCGGACATAGGCAGGGCATCACAGCCAAGTTTGAATACATGGCCAAATAATTCTCCAAATTTCAACATCGGAGACACGATTGTTGTACACATGAACCGAAAGTCAACAGTATTTACGCATACCGTTGTGCTGAAGCTAGGCTCATATAGTTATACCATCGGCACAGGTGTAACGGACAACATTTCACTGGATACAGACAGGATTGCATCTAATCTTTATGCGCAAATGCCAAACAGCAATTCTATGGCGGGAGAGATAACTGTCACAACGTACAGTGGCAGTGCGGTTATAGGAACATCAAGCTGTGCAATCATTGCACACGTTGTAAATTCTAATCCGACATTTGATGTTTCGTATGAGGATTCAAATTCTAAAACGGTTGCAATCACAGAAAATAATCAGTACATTATCAGGAATAACTCTGCGTTAAAAATCAGTGTAAGCAATGCAAGGGCGTTAAACAGTGCCACGTTGAAATCAATTACTGCTGTTGTAAATGGAAATGCTTATACAGGCACGTTAAATGGCTCTACAGGCACAATCAATGTCGGTGTGGTAAATGTATCATACGACACTGAAGTGACCGTTAAATTGATGGATTCAAGGGGAAATGAGGGCATCAGAGAGATCACGGTGCTTGTGTATGACTGGACATTGCCAAGTGCAATCATCAAGCTGAACCGCAAGAGCAATTACTATTCAGAAAGCATCTTGAATGTCAATGCAAATTATTCCTCAATAGGTGGTAAAAACTCAGTCACAATTAAGTACCGCACGAAGAAGGTTGCAAACAGCACATATAGTACGTATACAGCAATCCAGAATAACGTTGATGCGAATTTTACAGCTGATAACGAGTATGAATGGAATGTGCAAATTAATATTGCAGACAAGCTAGGCAATACAACATACAATCTGATTCTTCCGAAGGGTATTCCAATTGCTTATGCTGACATCAAGAAATACAGCTTTGGTGTGAATTGCTTTCCGAAGTTCGACAACAGCCTTGAAGTCAATGGCATGTGCATTAGCGGTCAGGTGCTTTATAACAGCACGAGCGGAACAGCAGGAACCGTCACATTGTCAGACAGTGCGGAAAATTACACATATCTTGAAATCTTTTACAGATCGTCTGGTGATAATGCTTGTGGCAGTGTTAAGGTATTCAGCCCGAACGGAAAGCTCGTGCATTTAGGCACGATTCATTATATTGCAGATTATGACTATGCAAAGTTTGCTCTTGTAAGTGTGTCGGGGTCAATGATCACATTCAGTCAGAATTACCAGATCACTATTAAGAACAACGGCTCAGCATATTCAGCTGAAAATGCAATTTTTATAACAAGAGTGGTTGGATATTAAATAAAATAATGATATACTATTGGTGCAGTGTTTTCATGTTCACTGTATTCCTTTCTCAGCCTTGCCGAGGGTCCGGCGGGCTGTTTTTTTATTTGCAAAATTCTATACTAACTTGTCATAGCCTACAGGTTACATAATATTAGTAAAGAAAAAGTCACCGCTTGCATTCGGTGACTGATTGGTATATATTATAAGTGTCATTTTAATTGACATCTGATCATAAATTCTCCTGGTAAAGAGCAGACAGAAATGCCTGCTTTTTACTTGAAGAAAACTTCTATTCCATCAGGTGAAACATGGACAGAATCAATGATATTTCGCCACAGCGTGCGCTTGTTTTCACGTGTGAGGTTCTCATATATTGATTGCCAGCCGGTATTTAGAAATTGTTGCAGATGGTCTGTATTTTTTGGCTTGATGGATTCAAGCCTTTTTATTTTGTTTTCCGTTTCGGCGTACAGACGTTCATAGGTACTTACAGGCATACGCTTCTTGATGAAGATATAATTCAGATTGTCAAGCTCTTTTCTTAGTTCTTTCAATTCCTTTTCGGTTGTGTTCTTTGTTTCAGATGTGATGCTTGATATTGTGGCTATATGGTCCTTAAGCAGGGTATCAAGGTTAGACAGCAGATATTTTTCCGTTGACAGTTCCGCATAGTGCTTTTTGTGGTTGCATGTATGCACCGAGTGGGCATTGTTGCATCTGTAATAATAGTATCGTTTACCGCCTTTCGGATGGCTCACTCCGACCAGCTTAGAACGGCATTCTGGGCATCTTAACAGTCCAGTGAATAAATATGTATGGCGCTGTATTCCAGTGCGTATATTAGCCTGTAATGCGGTCTGAACGGCATTGTATGTGTCTCGTGTGATGTAAGGTTCGGCGTAATTGGAGTTTCCACGGTATGATCCTGCATAAAATTCATTCTTTAATATGTGCATATATGACATATAAGGTCGAGACAGTCCGTATTTATTGTTTACGTATTCGACTGTATGATGGACTGACTGATGCAGGAGAAATGACGAGAAGATGTCTTTCACTATTGGCGCTTTGGATTCATCAATCACAATGCGTTTATTACCGTTTTCCGTTGCAATCCTGTAACCAAAAGGGACATTGCCAGTTATAGGCTGACCTTGTGCGACTTTGTACTCAAACACAGCCTTGATGCGTTCAGAGCCTTTTTTCAGTTCGTGTTCCGCAAGGTTGACTTTAAGGTTGAACATAAACAATCCGTTCGCAGTGGACGTGTTTATATCGTCCTCACATATGGAAATCATGGCAACGTCATTCTGTTGAAGAAGTTCAAGCATCTTGTTAGCCTCAAGGACGTTACGTGACAGGCGGTCAAGTCGTGTGAAAGCTATGGCATCAAGATCACGAAGATTTGACAGCATGAGTTGCAGTTGAGGGCGTTTCATTGTGCTTGCTGAATAGCCTTCGTCTACATAAATGTGTTGCAGGTCATGATCGTTATCGTTGCACCATTGCGTTATTTCTTCAGTCTGGGCTTGTATTGAGTATCCATATTTCTTTTGCTCGTCAGTGGAAACACGGGCATATCCTGCCACTCGCAGTTTTTTTCTCATAAAAAATACCTCCGATTGATTGAAAATAAAAAAAGCAGTCCATACTAGCCGATGAGGGCGGTGAAAATATGGACGCAGAAAAAATATATTCGTTGCTGTTTGGATTGTATGCTGAACAGGAAAATCTCAAAATTGAATATGAGTTAGACAGCTCTTTTTTTTCGACAGATGGTTTCAATCAGAAACATTCTTGCTGTCAAGGTACAGTTTCATTATCTTCAGATACAGCTCGTCCTTCTCAGGTTCCGGAAGATCGTGAAACAGAGACTCGATGCGCAGTGTGAGGTCTGTTGCTTCATCATAGTTTGATGTATCAATGCCAAAATATGAAATGTCGATGCCGTATACTTCACAAAAACGTTTCAGAGTGGAAAGAGTCAGGGAACGTTTTCCAGATTCAATATTAGATATTGCAGGCCTTGAAAGCCCGACAAGTTCAGCAAGTTCAGACTGTTTAAGATCACGGGATTTGCGCAGTTCTTTTAGTTTCCTTCCGATTGATTTGTTGTTGATCATTATTTTTACACCACCTAAAAAAGTTTATATTTCGATGATAACATAACGTTGCTATTTGAAACAATAAAAAAATAATCGTCTTTTGATGAAAAGTAATTGCAATTTGATGACAAGAGTTTATAATGTAAATCAAGAAAGGGGGAACGAAATGAAAAGAGCAGAACTGAAAGCATTCAGGATGTCAAAGGGATTCACTCAGAAGGATGTTGCAGAAATGCTTGGAATATCAACGAGCCATTATGCCTGCATCGAGCAGGGAACGCACAATCCTTCTACAAAGATTGTCAAAGCGTTCTGCAAAGAATTTGGTAAGGAAAATGCAAATTTGATTATTGGGAGCTGAAAACATGTTTGACATCGTAGCAAAAATCGTAAAAAGCGGTAACGCAGAAGAATTAAGAGAAATCATTAAACAGTACGAAATTGATGTTTCAAAAAGAAAGGAAAACAAGAAAAATGAAGGGATTTGAAGACATTACACCAGAGATTGCAACAGATTTGATTGAGCTGGTAAATCAGTTAAGAGGACTTGAAAAGTCTGCACAGGTCAAATATTCCGTGAAGAATCGTAGTACAGGAGAATGGACTCATAAATCATTTGATTATGTGCCATTGGACAACATCTTAAACAAAATCAAGGAAAATCAGAACTTTGCATTGCTACAGCCTATTGGAATTGATGAAAACGGCATCTGTGGCGTGCGGTGTGTATTAGTGCACAAGAGCGGACACGTATTTGAAACAAACACCTATCCGTTTGCAGTAAAGGAAGGCGCAAAGCTACAGGATGAGGGAGCAGAGATCACATACCGCAAGCGTTATTCATTGGGTGCATTCCTTGGCATGGCAACAGAGGAAGATACAGACGGAAACGATGATGAAGCAACGAACAGCACGGAACGCAAGGCATCGCCAAGACAGGTAGAAGTATTGAGCAAGATTTACACAGGCGAGAATCTTGAAAAGCTGTTAAGGATGAACAATATCGAAAAGCTGGAAGACATGCCAATGTCGAAGGCAAGCGAGTTGATTGGTAAGAACATGAAGCATAGAAAGGCGGAAAAACATGACTAATTTTATTGACTTGATTTATTGTGATGATTTGAATAGCTCGCAAGTTATTGCCTGTGCTCCGATGAGCGCATTTATCAAGAAAGGTGACATTGTATTTATTAATGAGACGAAAAAATTTTACTTTGTTACATGCAATATAACTGTTGCAAAAGATTCAGACACTTACAAGTTTATTACTGATGCTTTAGGCAATCCGTACACAGTAACTGGCAAATATTCTCATCAGGAAATCGGAGGAACTGAAAATGAATAATATTATCGAAAGAACAGGATCAGACGTTACGTTATCTGAAGAAGTATGCGAGAGAATTGTCAGCCTTGAGAAACAGGCAAAAGAGATCAAGAAACAGCAGGACAGCATGAAGAATGACATTCTTGAAGCTATGCAGAAGTATGGTGTATTAAAGTTCGACAACGAGTTTCTGAAGATTGCATTCATTCCAGAGCGTGACGCAGAAAGGTTTGACAGCAAGACTTTTAAAGAAGAGAATCCTGACGTATATGACTTGTACGCCAAAATCTCAAAAGTGAAGCCTTCCATCCGCATCACGGTGAAATGATGGAAACATTCAGCATTAAAGGCGGTACGCTTGAATTTCTTCCTGAAACTCATACATATCTGTATGAAGGGCTTATGTTACCAAGTGTCACGCAAATTTTAGGTGTGAAGTACAAAAACGATTATGCAAGTGTACCTCCTGCCGTGCTGGAAAATGCATCTAAAAGAGGCACGGCAGTACATAAGGCAATCGAGAACTTTAACGTTTCTGGTTATGATGATGGAAGCGAAGCGGTGCGAAACTTTAAGTTCTTGCAGAAGCAATACGGATTCGAGGTTCTGGACAGCGAACTTCCGATTGTATTGTTTAAGGATGATATGCCGATTGCGTGCGGACGGCTTGACATGACGATGTTGATTGACGGACAGACAGGGATTGCGGACATTAAAACCGTCAGCACATTAAACAAGGAAAAGATCGCATATCAGCTGAACTTATACAGAATAGGATTGATGCAAAGCTACGGAGTTGATGCAAAATTTCTGAAGATCATACATATCAGGGATGGCATCAGGAAATTTATTGACAGCCCTGTAAACGAGGGCATGGCATGGGAAATCATAGAAAAATATTACAGCATAGTAAAACATTACAGAGGGGACTAAAATGAATGCAGTTATATTAGTTGGAAGAACTACAAAAGACATTGAACTACGAAGGACAGGCAGTGGCACGGCTGTTGCAAGTTTCACTCTTGCCGTCAACAGAGACTTTAGAACACAGGACGGGCAGGAGGCTGATTTTATTCAGTGCGTGGCATGGAAAAAGACAGCAGAGCTTTTGGAACAGTACGTACACAAGGGCGACAGGATTGCAGTTAGTGGCTCTATCAGAACAAGAAATTATGAAGATAATCATGGAAAAAAAGTGTATGTCACAGAAGTTCTGGCAAATCAAGTTGAATTTTTAGAAACTAAGAAGAGCAGTGAACAAAGCAATTATAACAATAACAGTTATAACCATACTGATTTAGACAACTTCAACGATACTGAATTGCCATTCTAGGCGGTAAAACTGTATGATAGGAAATTCAAAAGCTATCATCCAGTGGTTGTTCGACCAGCAGGACGCAGACAAGCTGTACGAGATTAAAGAGAAGAAATCGAAAAGATCACTCACAGCCAATGCGTACTACTGGTCTTTACTCAACCAGCTGGCAAGCGTGATGAGGATGGACAACCAGGAATGCCACTTCCTTATGCTTAGAAGATACGGGCAGTATGAAGTTGTTAGCATTCGTTCAGACGTGGACCTACATGGCTATTTCAAATACTATGATGAGATAGGCAAAGGCAAAGTAAACGGCAAGGAGTTCACGCATTACAAGATTTACAAATGCAGTTCCCAGATGGATTCTAAGGAATTTTCCATACTCCTTGATGGCGTAAGAAGCGAATGCGAAGAGGTAGGAATACCGACGCTTACTCCTTCTGAAATTGCACAGCTTAAATTCATAGGAGGTGATTAATTGAAAGAATCAATTATGCCTAATGGCATGTATCAGTCTAACGGTCACACGTACTTTTACAGCAATCAGAGATATGATGGCACTCACAGGCATGAAATCTTCTTCGGAACAGATAACAGGAAGAAGTCCATAGAATATGGGCTGTATGTCTATTTGCTTCCCCAGGACCATAATATGAGCGTTTACGGCGTCCACAACAGGCTAGGAAAGGACTTCAACCTATACCTGAAGAAGAAGGGACAGCTACAGGCGATGGTCACATATGACTGGACTGTTGAAGATTTCATAAAGATATTCGGAAAGTCGTATTTATGAGGAGGTTACGTGTACAGAAAATATCATAATAAAAAGACTATTCTTGATGGCATCAAGTTTGACTCAAAGCTGGAAGCTGAACGATATGCACAGTTGAAGATCCTGGAACGTGCGGGAGTCATAAGGGAATTGGAATTACAGCCCTCTTTTGAGCTTTTGCCGTCATTCAGGAAGAATGGCAAAACATGGCGTAAAACCGTGTATAAAGCCGATTTCAGGTACATTTTGTGTGATGGCGATATAACTATCATCGAGGATGTAAAAGGCTCTACAGCGGTAATTACGGACGTTTTTCGGTTAAAGCAGAAATTATTTGAATACAAATATCCAGAGTACACAATCAGCATCGTTACGAGCAAAGACGTCAAGAAGTTTCAAAAAGAAACGAAAGTCGGCAAAATGTGTTGACTTAATCACATTATGATGATAATATTAAAGAGTAGAAAAAAGCTACACCACCTATTCAGTAACCGCCATTGCTGAATAGCAGTGAATGAAACTGAATAGGTACATGAACCGTATTGCATTAGGTTGGCGGACTTAATGTGATGCGGTTTTCTGTTATTAGAAAGGCAATAATATGACAAATTGTAAAGCAGAAAAGGAAGGAAATAAAAACATGAGCAAAGTAAAAGACGAGAATTATATCCACATACCCGGTTGGGCTGTTACAAGGCTAGGGCTGAAAGGAAACGAGCTTCTTGTGTATTCAATCATATATGGATTTTCACAGGATGGTGAGACAAGGTTCACAGGAAGCCTACAGTATCTTGCAGATTGGACAAATTCAACAAAGCAAAGCTGTATAAAATGCCTAAAGTCATTGGCTGAAAAAGGATATATCACAAAGTATGAAAAGATCGTGAATAGTGTAAAGTTTTGCGAGTATCAAGCAGTTAAACCTAATTCTATGGTAGTAAACAAAGTTGAACAGGGTAGTAAACAAAGTTCACATGGTATTAAACAAAGTTTAACGGGGGGTATTAAACAAAGTTTACCTAATATACTAGATAATAATATACTAGATAATAATATAGATAATAATATAGGGGAAAACAACAACACACCGAAACCTGAGAAAAAGAAAAGATTTGTTATTCCTAGTGTAAAGGAAGTTCAGGCATATTGCACAGAAAGAGGAAACAACATTGATGCACAGCACTTTGTAGACTATTACAGCGCAAGAGGATGGATGCTTGGAAAGAACAAAATAAAGGACTGGAAAGCATGCGTCAGAACATGGGAAAGGAACGACAGCTTCAAGCCACAGAAACAGCAGGAACATCCAGAACACCGCAAGTACGATCAGAATGGCTATGAGTCGGAAGAAGAACTCATGAAAATATTATACGGCAAATAATGTTTCAAAAAGAAACAAAGTACAACAAAAAGTATTGAAATTACTTTCATATTATGATATTATAATAATGCAAAGAGAAAAGGAGAACAAAAACATGAAAACATACGTAACATTAGCAGTAGAAAAAGGAACAGGAAGAAAGGTATTTATTGAAGCAGAATACAAAACAAAGAAAGCTTTTGCTTCAGACTTATACGGAAATGGTTATCACCCATACAGAGGAATTGTTGAAGAAAAATCCATTTATGATGAATGGCTTAATACAACAAACGGAACGATTGAAGAACTTAGAGAAATCAAAAGAAAGAGAGCTAACAAATAATGAAAAGAAAAGAATGCGAGAAGCAGATCAGAGACTTGATGATTCAGATTCGTGACGTTTACAGGAAGTACGATAAAGATGGAGAATATCTTAGCTTTGCCATAATTGACAACACCTTAATGGCAAATAATATGTGTTATACAGACGATGCGGATCATCCGATTAACATATATTATGTTATCAAGTAGATAAAAAAGAACATTGGAAGGACTGACAGCATGAAAAGCATAGATATTTTTAAGGATGAAGAACCAACAACAGAAGCGATACAGCGCATGCTTGCCACTTGTGATGATAAATCTGAATATATCAAAGACAATATGATTTACTGCCGAAAATGCCATGAGCCACGGAGATTATGGCTGTCGGGATTCGGTGAATATGTTTCTGTTATGTGTTCATGCGATATTGCAGAGCGTGACAGGAAGGAAGCAGAGCAGAAAAGGCGTGAAAGACTGGAACAAATTGCAGGATACAGAAACACAGGCTATCCTGACAAAGAGCTTCAGAAATGCCGATTTGATCACGATGATCGCAAGTCGAAGAAGGCTAGCGATATGTGCAGGAATTATGCTAAACGGTTTGACGAGTTCAGTAAAACAGGTAAAGGTCTTATTCTGTTCGGAGGAGTCGGAACAGGGAAAACATTCCTTGCCTCATGCATTGCAAATGAACTTATCGACAATGGCATACCATGTCTTGTCACGAATTTTGCACGTATCATCAATACGCTTCAGGGAATGTATGAAGGAAAGCAGAAATACCTGGACAGTCTGAATGAGTTTGATCTTCTGGTCATTGATGATCTCGGGATTGAGCGAAACACGGAGTACGTAAACGAGCTGGTGTACAATATCATTGATGCAAGATACAGGAGCGGAAAGCCGATGATAATTACAACGAATCTTAAGTATTCAGACCTGTACCATACGGAAGATACAAGCAAAGCCAGAATATATAGCCGTATCATTGAAATGTGCCTACCTGTACTTGTCAGCGGAGAGGACAGAAGAAAAAACAAGATGCAGGACGCAAGGCTGATGGATATATTAAACAGCTAAATGTTTCAAAAAGAAACGAAATACCGGAAAATGTATTGAAATCGCTTTCATAATATGATATTATAATAAGCGTAAAAGGAAAGGAAGAAACAAACATGAAAAAATTAGCAGAAACATTATTGAACTACTACAAGGAACACGAGGACGACTTCAATCATGACATCGAGGAACTGGACAGCTGGAACGGAATCCTCGGAGACAACCGTATTGAGGATATGGACATTCTTGATGAGATTTACCAAGGTACAGAGGCTACCGAGATCCTGAGACGTGCGTATTTCGGGCATGACGATGATACATGGCACGAGGAAAATGGAGAAAAAGTCTACGGCGAGTTCAATCCGAACCGTGACTATTTCTACTTTAACGGATATGGAAATTTGGTCAGCACAGATTATAAAGACTACAGTGATTATCTTGATCTTGATTATGTGCAGGACATCGTAGACAATTATGGACATCTTGACCTGAGCGTTTGGGCACAGGAAATCATCGACAACTATGACGAGGACGGTGACAGCAATGAGAATTAAGACATGGAACATTGAAGAAATGACAGGATATACACCTAGAACAACATTCTATGAGGACTTCAGCATTGCAGACAATTTCGGTGTTCTTGCAATTCGAGATACGTATTGCAGAGCGTTCAACGCATGGCAGAACAACATTGAATACATGACAGAGCTTGTAATGGTTCTGAATTGGAAGATCTGGGAGCATCACAGAAGTAACTACATGATCGCAGGAATGTATGCCGATCTTTGGCGAGAAGCTGACCAGTGGGTAGTTGACCATTTCGATGGTGATGATCTTAAGTATTACATTAGAACAACGGACTAGGAAAACCTAGTCTTTTTTATTGAAAAAATTATGTTTCAAAAAGAAACAAAATGCGGTAAAAGGTATTGCAATTTTTACCATATTATGGTATTATAATAGTGGAAAGAGGGAAAGGGAAATCCCAAAGGAGGAACAAATCATGAAAGAAATTACATTAACAAATTATGAAAGCATTGAAAAGTTTATTGAAGCAGTTGAAAATGCTGAAAGATGGGACGCAATCCCAAAAGAAGACTATGAAGAAGCATTTGACCAAGTAGCAGTTGAATCTTATAAATTTGATGATCCTGATGAATTGTGGGAAAACTTCTTACTTCATTATAAAGCATTCAATAGAGCAAATGAAATTCTAGAAGAACTAAAGGAAGAAGAAAGTGATGGCTATAGTCATTCAAGAGAGTTTTTCAGCTCGCTTGTTGGCGAAATATCAGGTAAATATTTTTCTAATTTATGGATGAATGGAAAGATTGATACACTAATTAATGAACTGATATTTGCCTATCCATACATTTGCTAGTTAAATATATATAGTGAAGCGATAACACTATAAACACTAGCTTTTGGAGGAAATAAAAATGAAATTTAAAAAATGGGTTAGAACAATAGCAAAATTATTATTTTTTATTGGCGTATGTGTAGTTTTCGGACTTGCTGGAAATTGCGATTTATACCCAACATTTCCAATGGAAAAGGTATTGATCTATACATTGATATCTATAGTACTCTTTTCGCCTTATTTCTTTATTTTTGTACATGATATCGAGGATGATAGTAAAAAATGAGTGATAAAAAATACAAATGGTGCAGGTTTTGCAAGTGGTTATGCCATGTTAAAGGATACTCTGGATTTTGTGAAGCGACTTACGAAACTCGTAATATCAATAGTCGTGGAGAGCACTGCGAGTACTACGACTATGATCCAAATGACACATTTTACATGGTTGCTAAAAAGGTTATACGAAAGAAGCGTTAAAATATGAAGTTATCAGAATTTTTAGAAACAGCAAATTGCAGGCTTATCAAGATTGGCACATGTGGCGGTTCTTTTCTCTATTGTGGATCACTGAAAAACCTAGATACAAAGAAGGTTGACAGAAGATATCGAAAGTTTATCAGAGAGAGAAGAAAAGTACATCTTGAAAACGTTAAGAGGTATCAGTCGAAAGGCATAATAATAAAGGAGGAAGTGCAAGGAAAGAATACAGATAAGATAAGCCGTTATGGCAGATACATGACGGTTGAAGAATTTGTCAATCTGCGAATTGACGAAGAACGAAAGCGGTTTGAAAATTACGAAAGGAAAAGAAAAGAGTACAAGCCGATTGCAAAGCGAGAAATAAAGAAATGTTACAACAGCGTTCTATATGATGATTGCATTATTGTGATTTTAGAAGGAATGGAACATGGCAATGTTTACGATATGGAGGACGAATAAATGAATTTAAAATTATATAACCAAGAGCAATTTTTAAAATGTGGCAGGACACAAGAGATCGTCTGGATTGAAGAGCTAGGAGAACTTCAGCATGAGATCACAAAGTCACTTAGAGGAATGTTAAGCAAAACTCACTTAGTCGAGGAATTTGCTGATGTGTTGATTTGCCTTGAACAATTAAAAATCAAGTACAACATATCAGACGACCAGTTACAAGAGTGGATTGACTACAAGTACAATCGCAACTGCAAACGGCTAGAACAAGAAGAGGAGAAATAAATATGTTAGATGAAGAAACATACAAAAAAGAATTAGTCAGAATGTGGGACAGTATCAGAGATGATAAATACAAAGGCATTGATTCATGCGCAGGTGTAATTTATTGTGAGGTATGTCCACTTTATAAAATTGGATGTGGGTCGTTTAACGCCTTTGAAACGATTAAGGCAATTGAAAAATGGAGCAAAGAAAACCAACCAAAAAAGTACAAAGTTTCTAGAATGGAATATGATATGCTTCAAATTTATGCAATTAATCATATTTCAAATAATGACACATTTAATGATTTTTGCACGTTGAGAGGGCTTCTTGATAAAGGATATTTTGAGGGAGCAACTGGAAGTATGCATATAGGCGAATATTACATAAATTGCGAGGTTGTAGACAATGATGACTAAAGAAGAATACAATCGCGAGACAGTTCGCATGTGGGATAGCGTGCGAACAAACAGTAAAGGCGAACATACCTGTTCAGGCGTACAGTGTGAAGATTGCCCACTTTATTATGTGAGTTTGTGCCACTCATATGGTTCTATTAATGCTTATGACGTATATGAGAAAGCTATTAAATGCATTGATTATGTTGAGAGGTGGAGCAAGGAACACCCACCCAAAAAGCACAAAGTCTCACAGTTGGAGTATAACATTCTTCTTACGGCAATTGATTTTAGTGCAGAGGAGGAAACATTCAATGACATTGACATTCTATATGGATTACTAAAAAAAGGATATTTCAATGGATCAACTCCAAGTATGCGTATAAGAGAATATTTAAAAAATTGTGAGGTTGCATAATGGTAGACATACAAACAATATTGCTAGCTATATTTATAGCTGTAATATACATGCTTTTAACAGGAGGTGAGTGAAAAAAGTGAACAGAATAGAACGAAGAATGTTTGAAGACATGGCAGAGCGCATTAGTAAATTGAATGATGAATTAGTAATGTCAAGCCGTGAATATGACGCATTGTTTGAAGAGGTAATAGAATTTTTCATTAATGTAAAGAACGGACGAGATCTAGAAGCATGCGTTGAAGAATTTGAAATTGATCTATCGAATAATTGTGGCATTGAAGTTGCTAAAGAAATTGAATTTGAAATAGCTAAAGAAATAGGATTTAGCAATACAGGAGTGTGAAAATGACAGAAATAACAATGAAAGACGGCAAAAAATACATATTTAATTTAGACTATGATTATGTATTTAACTTGATTTGTATGCTTGACGGAATCAAACTAAATGATATCAACGGCAATGATGTTTCAATCAGAGGAAAAGATATCGAAAGAATAACAAAGGTGAGATAAAATGAAATTGAAAAATCCAGAGTACATAAATGAAGAAATGTACACAGAAAATGACATGGCTGAATTTGTAAATTGCTTGCTATCTGTAATTATTGCGGGTCTAGAGCTGTTTACGGTACTGTTTGGCATATATGCAATAATCACATCACTATAAACATAAAATGGCTCTTGAAGCCATTTGAGGGTGTCAGCACAAAAGTAGCGTTGTGGATGTCAGCATCCTATACGGTAGAGGCGAAGTGGACACGCCTGTAAGAATAAGGATTGCCTGACTTGTCAGGTGGAAACTTAAATATCAAACTTCTTAAATAGAACCGTCA
>Ga0326511_10000404_pt1 | contig 37433 bp, 62 predicted proteins | sample 0_2496_0518_D_FD_203701 | JGI IMG/M metagenome (GOLD analysis project Ga0326511, IMG submission 203701) | Bovine rumen microbial communities from UC Davis, California, United States - 0_2496_0518 | ecosystem: Host-associated > Mammals > Digestive system > Stomach > Rumen | place: USA...
AAGAATAAAAGGACAGAAAACAAGTTACAGGCTCTCAAAGAAACTCTTGACATGGTTAAATACACAATACAGATGTGCGAGAATGAAAAAATATTTCCGAAAAAGGCTCGCTGGAACCTTTGCAGTCGTATCATCGACAACTGCCTTGATATCGTCGCAAAGGTAAGGCAGGCGTAACTATACCCACTAACAACGGCTCAACGACGGTTGATGTTGCAACAACGCTGAAACCGTCTGAGGTATATATTAAGTATAAAGGAGTGTGACTATGAAGAAAATTATTGATGTTTCTCAGTGGCAGGGGCGTATATCCTCTGCCAACTGGGACGAAATCAAAAAGTCAGTTGATGGTGTTATAATTCGCTTTGGCTATCGTGGATACGGTAACGGCGCTCTCAAACTGGATACCGAGTTCACAAATAACCTTAACGCCTGCAAGCTGAGGGGTATTCCTTACGGCTTTTACTTCTTCACGCAGGCGGTAAATGCCGCAGAAGCACAGGAAGAAGTTGCAATGATATGCAAGGTTGCTGACATAAAGGCGGCAGAGCTTGGCGTATGGTGCGACAGTGAGACTTCCAATGACGGTAAGGGACGTGGTGACGTTCTCACCCGTGAACAGCGTACCATTGCCAATAAAGCCTTTATCGACTGTGTAAACGCCCGAGGCAGTAACGGCGGTTTATACTGCAACTACTACTGGCTGAGGGATAACCTCAACGCCGATGTATTCAAGCAGTATCCTTTCTGGCTTGCTTGCTATATGAGCAAACCGTTATACAGCGGTGATAATCTGTACTTATGGCAGTTCACGTCCCTCAATGGCTTTAATATCAAGGGCTTTGGAAAGAGCCTTGACTGCAACTGGCAGTATAAAGGCTTTGGCTCACAGCCTGCACAGCCCGTCAAAAAGTCCAACGAGGAGCTTGCGCAGGAAGTCATGGACGGTAAGTGGGGCAATGGCACAGACCGTAAACAGCGCCTTACAGCCGCAGGCTATGACTATTCAGCGGTTCAGAAGCTTGTTAATCAGATCGTGGCAGAGCGTGATAAACCGAAATTTGTCACCTACACCGTAAAGCGTGGTGATACTCTTTCGGCAATTGCCCGTATATTCGGCACAACAGTTACAAAAATTGTCAAGGATAACGGTATAATTAATCCGAACCTCATCTATCTGGGACAGACTATCAAAATATACAAATAATCTCACCTTACATTGTACTAATTGACTATGAATAGATTTAATAACATATCCAACACTCAGTTAATATCACTTATTGATAACTGGATTAAGTCAGAACGAGACCGAGAGATCATGAAACGCAGGCTCATTGACGGTATTACCATAAAAAGACTTGCAGAAGAATTCAACCTCTCTGTTAAACAGGCACACAGGATCACCATAAAATACAGCGATTATCTATATTCACTCTGTAACGAGTGGGTGACGATAAACTGTACATAAAATGTCTAAAAAGAGGCTATTCAACGTCATTGTTGGATAGCCTTTTTTTATATACTGAGGTTAGGTGATATAAATGTTCGTGAAATTCTGCAACAATCCCCGTGGAAACCTCAGAGCCGGGGACTGGCTGGACAGCTGGGACAGCGGAGCAGAATGCCCTATATACTACTACACAAAGGAGTGATATCATGCCTTACTATGGCTTTAACCCGTATATGCAACAGTATCAGCAGCCACAGCAGACAAACTTCGTACACGTTCAGAACGAAATGCAAGCAAGAGAGTGGGCTATTGCTCCAAATTCGTCAATAACTTTTATTGATGATAATCAACCTTATTTCTATACAAAATCAATGGGCGTTTCTCAGTTTGAACCACCTGTATTCAAGCGGTATCGAATAGTTGAGGATATTACCCCTGAGAACGTCCAGAATGTCCCACAAGTGCCCTCTGAGCCTTTAGGGGATAACTTGCCCGAGTATATGACAAAGGCTGAATTTGAGCCGTTTAAAACGCTGTTACAAAAGATAGAAAAGGAGCTGTATACAGATGAACCCACTGAATAATAATTCTCAGCCTCAGAACCCTAAGGAGCAGGCATTGAACCTACTGAAACAGCAGGGGATAACCGTGCCGCATGGTATGGAGAACAACCCACAGGCTATTATACAGCACCTTATGCAGAGCGGCAGAGTTCCACAGGGACGGGTGCAGCAGATTATGAGTAGAATGTTTAGAAGATAAAAAAAGAACAGAGGTAACAGCCTCTGTTCTCCTTAGTTTTATTTTCTGCAAAAAAAAAAACCGCCTGCTAATCTCGTTGCATTAATATATTTTAGCAATGTTATTATATCACAAAGCAGGCGATTTGTCAAGAATGTTCCCGACAATTATGTCGGTAACATAAATTTACCGGCTATCCTTAAGGAGATAGTCGCTTACCGGGATAATTCCCCGGAGAAAGGAGGAGCTTATGGCTCTTACAGACGAAAATATGGTTTTACCCGTACAGCCTATGGGCTATGGTAACAACAACGGCGGCTTCGGATATATCCGTCAATCGTGGACGGGCTGAGAACGTTCCTCTTGCTGTCTATGTACTTATCAATGCACTCACCGACTGTCAGACGTTTTCGGGGAGCTGAACGGCGTTCAAGTTGAAACTGCCGTGCCATTAGTTCAGCTTCTGCCTTGCCACGCTTGCCGGGAAGCTGTGAAGTGAAGCTGACATATTTACCTGTTGTTTTATCGTACACTCTGCATCGCCAAGAGCCAGACGGGAGCTGCTTTGCTGTTGCCATAGTATCACCTCTTAAAAATTCCCTCTGTGAAAGAGGGGATAATCTATTTATAGTAAGATAATAAGCGCAAGTGCAACTAATATCTTGATTATTAATATTCCTGCACTGCTTTTTATATCAACCTTTATCTGCGGTATAAAAACACAAGCAGCAGCGCAGGTGATTAGTCCTTTATACATACCTTCGCCCGAATTGCTAAAGGCTACAACAATTCTAATCAATCCGAAAAACATACACAAACCGAATAGCAGCCAACTATCTGTATAGTATGATTTTGGCAGTTCGTATTCCTGCTGATGTGGTGGAGCTTGTCTGTATTGAGGCGGCGGTACTTGTCTGTATTGTTGTGGGGGTGGCTGCTGAGGTTGGAATATCGGCTGTGTAGCTCCGCAGTAAGGGCAAGTTGAAACACCATCTCTTATTGGCTCTTTACATTTTACACAATACATACTCATTCCCCCTTTATATCGAGTACCTTATTCATAAGTTTTTCAATAACTTCGTCTTTTCTCTGGACAACTCCTTCCCGAAAGTCCAGATTTTTTTCAAGTCGGTCAATTTGCTTTTGTAAATGGGCTATCCGCTTTTCAAAGTCGCTTCTTAGCTCGTCATTCTTCGCAATAAGAATCGATATAGTCATATTCTTATCACGGATAAGAGACTTTAAGGCCTCGACTTCGTTTGTGCCGCTCTGATCTTCGTAAAAATCCAGAAGAACATCTGCAAGCGGTACGATAGTATCACGATATTTAAAGCTTGAAGGATCACTGTTCTCCGAAAACACTCTTTTCAGAGTAGCTTCGGAGAGAAAATAGTTTTTCTCTTCCAACATACTCAAAATGTCGGGAATAGTCAATTCACGTTCTTTTTTCACTTTTCTGATACGGTCAACAGTATCTTTTTTTAGTGTTGATACCTCCATGATACTCACATCTCCTTTGATGAACTGAAAATAATACAAAAATAATCCTTTGTTTGCCTTGTAATTATACCTATGAACTTGGTATAATATGACCATAGCAGCAAGAAGCGGTGCTGTTACAGCCGTCAACATTTACTACATTCACACTTATCCGTTTTTCATACCTCAGCGGATTTATACCACATTCTCACTAATGACGTGTCCTTAATTATATTATACACTATTAAATTCAAAATTGCAATAGTTTTCTCAAAAATTTATTTGAAAAAATCCCAAAAAAGGGTTGACAAATCAAAAATAGTATGCTATTATTAACTTGTCCCACAAATGGGACGGAAAGGAGTGAATAAATTGCTGAATGTAAATTTACTTAAAGCAGCAATAGTCCGTGCTGGACATACTCAGCAGACTTTTGCTCAGTCTATCGGTATTTCTCAGAATACTCTGACAAACAAGCTGAACGGTAAAAGATGCTTTAATCTTGATGAGATAGACAAGGCTTGTGACGTTCTGAATATAACTGAGAACGAGGAAAAATGCGCTATTTTTTTATCCTCATCGTCCCCAAACAGGGATATATCGTAACAAACGAGGGATAAAGTGAGAGGAGGTCTCATATCATGCCTAAGATAACCCTTACAGAGCGACAGAAAGACAGAGAGCGGTTAGCTCATAACTTACAGCTTTTACAGCGCAGCCGTTCATATACCTGTGAAGAAATGGGAGATATAATCGGGCGTTCCGGTCCGACATATCTTAGCCGCCTCAGAAATCCCGATAATCTCACGTTCGGGGAAATATCCTCACTGTGCAGATACTTCAAGATCGAGCCTGAGCGGTTCGTCTGCGGCACTCTGGGGGTGAGTTAATGGCAGGCTGGACATGGATACGGGAAAGATACAAGAACGATCCCGAATACCTTGCAATCATGGCAGAGGAAAGAAGAACAAAGGACCGTGAACGCTATGCACGGAAAAAGGAGAAGAAAAACAATGATGATACTCGGAGGAATACTGATAACCGCACTCCTCGGGACTGAGGTATACTGCGGTTGGTATATCAGAGAATACTTGAAAGAACGCTCAGAGCAGCGGACAGCGGCTCGGAGGGCGGCTTACAGACACAAGGCATATACAGAGATGAACAAGCGCTATGACCTCAGAAAGAGCCGTGAAGCGCTATGGAATACGATAACGAAAGGGTGAAATCAAATGACAAGAGAGGACACAAAGAAGATACTTGACAAGGTGCTGGATATGGGCAGAAGCCCTCTGCACTTTGTAGCGGTAGACTTCAACACAGACCCAGAGGCTATATTCTGCTCTATATACATACACCTCAACGCCCCTGCTCACTTAGAGCATAGCAGAGATGTGTGTGGATATAAGGATATATTCACTCAGTCAGCCGATGTACAGCCTGCACTTGATTTTCTCAACGTATGGGCTGAGATATTCAGAAAGGAGTGTGAACTTGATGAAACTGACGGACATTGACGGCATTATTGTTGATATTGATGCCGATGTTATCACAGGTATGCAGACTAAGCACAAGGCAGGCGGTATCTGCACAGAAATCTCAGTACCTTGCGGCGGCATCTGCGTGAAGGAAACGCCTGCGGAGATAATCAAGCGTATTAAGGAGGAGAAGAACAATGACTGACTATATGAAAGCCGTTAAGCTGCTTGCTTGTCTGGCTTCTATTCATCGCCCTGCGGCGCTCCTCAACGTTGACGATAATCTCAGCAAGACAACTCCCGAGGAGCTTGACTTCTATTACAGGTGGTGTTGCTGCCGTGTGTAATGGCTTTTACTGCAAAATATGCAAGCGCAAGTCAATGACATATCATGAACACTGTTCAGAATGCGGCTGCGAAATATATGTGGGTGACGAGTGCTATGAGGTTGGAGACAAATATTACTGCGTGGACTGCGTTTGCACAGTAGAAATCGAAGATCCCGAAAGAGACTGGGACTTTGAAAGGGAAAGGAGAATTGACGATGCCGATATTTGAAAGCGGTGTAAGCTCATACATCAAAGGACGGTGCATGGTGGAAGTCAATTTCCCCGTAGATGCCCGAGGTAATGCAGATGTAAGCTGCAATCAGTGCCCATATTATGGCAGAACAAGCAGGACATGTCAGCTTAACAAGCAGACAGTGAATTATCCTGAAAAGTACATCGGCGCAAGTTGTCCGTTGACTTTTACGGGAGAAATAGAAGGAGAAGATGAAGATGTGTAAATTCCGAGATCTGACAGCAGAGGAAATTGACTGCCGTGTTGCAACGTGCAATGAGAACGGCGTTTCACTTCTGCTCTACAAAGATGCAAGATGTGATATGAATATCTTAGATGAAACAGTCGGTTCAATGAACTGGCAGCGCAGACATACCAGAGACAATGCAAACTGTATCGTTGAGATATGGGACGATGCCAAGAAACAGTGGATAGCCAAAGAGGACACAGGCACAGAGAGCTATACCGAAAAGGAAAAAGGACAGGCTTCTGACAGTTTCAAAAGAGCTTGTTTCAACTGGGGTATCGGCAGAGAGCTTTACACAGCCCCGTTTATCTGGGTAAACGGTTCTGACTGCAACATGAGACAGTTTAACGGCAAGTGGACAACAAACGATAAATTCAAGGTTGTGGAGATAACCATTGACGAGAAGCGCATAACCGCCCTTTCTATCAAGAATACAAAGACAGGTAAGATAGTCTATACCTTTGGCAATACCAAGGCAAAAAAGGCTAATTCTGATAAACCTATCGTTCAGGAGACAGAGGTAAAATGCCCGAAGTGCGGCAAGGTTATGAAGCCAATCAAGAAAGCAGACGGCAAAACAGCAATGCCTGCCGATATTCTCAAAGGCTGCGGCGGTATGTGCTACGAATGTTACCAGAAAGCAAAGTCATGAAAGAGATCCGTTTCAAGAAATCCGATACCGTCAAGGTGATAGCAGAGCTTGCAAGCTACATTGACAGCCTGCATGAGGACAAGGAATACACCCTGACGGTAAAGGAACACAAGGAAAAGCGCAGTATATCAGCCAATAATTATTTCTGGGTTATGTGCGATAAGTTAGCCGAAAAGCTCAGAATGTCAAAAACCGACATTTATCGCTCCTATGTTAAGGAAATCGGCGGCAATAATGATCTTGTATGCTGTATCAATAAAGCCGTGCCTGCACTATGCGAAGCATGGGAAGGACGGGGCACGGGGTGGATTACCGAGACAGAGGACAGTAAGCTTGACGGCTGCACAAACGTCCGCTTGTATTACGGTTCAAGCACTTACAACAAAGAGCAAATGTCACGGCTGATAGAGCTTGCAAAGCAAGACTGCATCGAGAATGATATACCGACTTGGGACGAGGACGAGCTTCAAAGGCTCTGCGATGAATGGGGCGGTGATTAAATGGACGATTACAAGACCTGTTTTCTTTGCAAACGCAACGGAAACGGCGATAGGCTTGAACGTCATCACTAGCATATTTTTGGCGGTTCACGGCGTAAATTATCCGAAAAATACGGATTAGTTGTTTATTTATGCGGTTCACGGTGTCACCGTGAGGGAAAGTATAGTGTGCATCAGAATGCAGAAGTTATGGACTACGTTCACAAATATGGGCAGAAGCTAGCGCAAGAAAAATACGGCTGGACTGTTGAACAGTTTAGAGAAATTTTCGGTGCAAGTTATATCGATGATGTATAACGCCCCCTGAAAGCGTCCAGAATACACGACAATCAATTTTAATAGAACGGGTAGTATAATTATGCCCCTAAAATAACAAGGGGCAAAAACGGCGTTTAAAACGCTAATAAAAAATAAGGAGAGATTTATTATGGCAAACACAAAGAAAACAACAGAGGTTATCACAATTCAGCCCGTTGAGAAGGTGACGGCTGAGATTACAATAGTCGGAGAGACACCGCTTATTGTACACGCTTGGAGCGAAAAAGCTAAAAAGGAAATGCTCGATGCACAGCAGGGCAAGAGCAAGGGCAAGAAGAAGGACTTTAAAAATCCTGTTGCTGACTTCATTCGTTCGATGTACTGGCTTGACGGTACGCCCGAAATCCCCGAAGGGGCAACAGAAGAAGAATGCGAGGAAATATTCAACAAGGCTATTGAAAATGGTGCAAGATTTGGTTTCCCTGCGGTAGCAATCAAGAAAGCGGCTGTATCTGCGGCATACAGGCAGGGGCTTACAAAAGACAAGGTATCAGCAAACGGCTCATTCTGGCTTACAGGCATTGAAGATCCTGAGTTCGTTGTAATTGAAAGTGGCGAACCGCCTGTAATGCGTGAAGATATGGTTAAAATCGGCATGGGAACGGCTGATTTGAGATATAGAGGTGAATTTAAGAACTGGAAGTGCAAGTGTAAGATATCATATTTGAAAGATGGCCCATTCAGCCTTGAAAACATCATATCTATGATAAATCTCGGCGGTTTCTCTTGTGGACTTGGTGAATGGAGAACCGAAAAAGGTGGCGTGAGCGGTGCTTTTCGTGTACAGACAACCAAGTGAACTGCTAAGAATTAGTCTTGGTATGGCAGTTGTGGTTTGTTGTGTCATGTTAGGATAAGGCAAGGCGGTGCGAGGTCGGTTTGGCAGTTTAGGTCAGTTGAGGTTGGTTGAGTAGCGGGTGGCGTGGACAGGTCAGCTAGGTTCTGGCAATCAAGGCTAGTTGGGCACTGGTGGGCTGTGTTCTGATGTGCTGAGTTGCGACAAGGCAGGCTAACAGCCAAAAAATCAAAGGAGGTAAACAAATGGTTTACGAATGGAAAACAGGTACAAGGATTAAAGCAAATGCACAGGAAAGCGGAGAGTTGTTTGAACAGCTCTCCGCAACAGAAGAAGGTCTGACAGCTGAAACACTGTTGGAAGCTAACAAGCCAGAAACAGCTCCGCTCCACAACGAATATGAGTGGAACGATAGCAAAGCGGCTCACGAATGGCGGCTTCATCAGTCAAGACACTTCATCAACAGTATTGCTATCAAGGTTATAGCTACAAACGATGAAGAAGCAGCAGTCAGAGCTTTTCACATTGTCACCGAAAGCAGCAAGTATGAGCCAATAACGGCTATCATCAAGGAGAAAAGCAAGCGTGAAGCATTGCTTGAAAATGCGCTTTCAGAGCTTAATTCATTTAAGCGCAAGTATGAAACACTTTCAGAATTAACGCCTGTATTTAAGGCGATTGAGGAGGTAAACAATGAATAAAGTAATTCTTACAGGAAGATTGACTGCTGACCCTGAGCTTAGGCAGACACAGAGCGGCGTTGCTTCATGCCGCTTCACCGTTGCAGTAGATAGACGGTATGCAGACAAGAGCACAGGCGAGAGACAGGCTGATTTCATCAGTTGCACAGCGTGGAGACAGACAGCCGAGTTCGTGTCACGTTATTTCAATAAGGGCAAGCTCATCGCTATCGAGGGCTCTCTCAGAAATAACAACTATCAGGACAGGAATCACCCCGATGTTACTCACTACACAATAGAGGTATTTGTTGATAATGTGGAGTTCTGCGGTGATAAGGGCAGCGGACAGGCTCGGACATCGACTACACAGAATAACTATCAATATTCCGCTCCTCCTCAGCAGGCAGCTCCACAGCAGCCTAATGATATGACATATGGTGAGCTTAGTGACTATGAGGAGATACTCAGCGGTGGCGATGTGCCTTTTTAAATCAAAAAAACAGAGGTATGAGATATGGCAAACTATAGGAATATATCAATTAACTTCTGGGCGGATAGCAAGGTAGATGATGAATTTACTCCTGAGGATAAATATTTCTATTTATTCTTGCTGACAAACCCACATACTAACATCTGCGGTTGCTATGAAATCAGCATGAAGCAGATGGAGAGAGAAACAGGATATAATGCCGATACTATAAAGCGGCTTATATCCAGAATGCAGACAGTACATGATGTTATCAGATATAGTGACAAAACAAAAGAAATACTTATTCTGAACTGGTATAAGTACAATTGGTCAAAGTCTGAAAACGTCAAGAAAGCCGTTATCGCTGTGGCAAGTTACGTCAAAGATGATACGTTCAAAAGATATGTTATGCATAGGGTATCTATATGGTATGCATACCATATAGAACCATCTGTTACTGATACAGTACCAGAAACAGTACCAGAAACAGAAACAGTACCAGAAACAGAAACAGTACCAGAAACAGAAAACAGAGATAGATATATATGCGGCAAGCCGCAAAAGCACAAGCATGGTGAGTTCAAGCACGTTCTTCTTACCGATGATGAATATTCAAAGCTTTGCAAGGACTACGGACAGGATATAGCAGACAAGTATATCCAGAAGGTCGATGAATACTGTGAGATGAAAGGCAAGAGTTATAAAAACTATAACTTAGCTATCCGAAACACCTTTATGTCACGGGATAACGTGAAGCCCTTACACAGAACAGCGAAAGACTTGTACAAAGGTCTGACAAAGGATAGTGAAGGCTTCTATGTGGACAAGGACGGTAACAGATATGTTTGACGAGATACTTAACAGCTTGACAGTATCGGGAGAAATTCCAAAAATCAACGGTGATCCTGCTTCATGGACAAATGAACAGTATACCGCTTGGCAAGTCAAGAACTATAACAGCATATCGAAAGAACCTCAGAACGGCTATAACTGCACAGCTTGTCAGAACAGAGGATATTTTGCAACTATCAACTATGCAGGTGACTTTGCTTTACGTCCTTGCACTTGTAACAGCGTAAGACAGCAGCTTATAAATGCAAAGAATAGCGGATTCGGTGATATGCTTGACAAATACAGCTTTGAGGGCTACGAAGTAAAGGAAGAATGGCAGAACCGGGTAAAACAGGGAGCTTTGCTGTATACTCAGCAAAAAGAATTACCTTGGCTTTACATCGGCGGTATGAGTGGTGCAGGAAAGTCACATATCTGCACGGCGGCAGCTACAAGGATATTACAGCAGGGCAAAGTTGTAAAATATGTCCTCTGGCGTGATGTTTTTCATAAGTTCGAGAGTTACCGCTATGACGATCAGAAATACAGCGACTATCTGAATGAGCTTGCAGAGGTTGAAGTCCTTGTGATAGATGATTTTCTCAAAGGCATGGACGGAAACAAGCAAGGTTCGGCGTTGGAAATAGCGTTTGACGTAGTAAACCGGAGATATAACAGCAGGCGGCCGACAATATTCAGTTCTGAGATCCAGTTAGGAGAGCTTGAAAAGCTTGACAAGGCACTTTTCGGACGTATCAAAGAGCGTTGTGGAAAGTTCTCGCTGAATATCAAGAACGAGGACAGCAGGAATTATAGAAAGCGGTGATAAAGTGTACAACAAGTATAACGCTAAGAAATGCAAATGTGCAAGCGGTCACGCCCACGATAGCAAGAAAGAGGCGAAACGGTGCAATGAGCTGACTATTCTTGAAAAAGCAGGCATTATCAGCGGTTTACGTCAGCAGGTTAAGTTCGTGCTGATACCGACACAAAAAGAAGTGTCTCGGGAGTTATACACGAAAGGTCCGAAGAAAGGACAGCCGAAAGAAGGGAAGGTCCTTGAAAAGGAATGTGCTTACTATGCGGACTTCTGCTATACCGAGAACGGACGATATATCGTAGAGGACACGAAGGGCATGAGAACGCCCGACTATAAAATCAAGAAAAAGCTTATGCTGTATGTTCACGGCATAAGAATAACGGAGATATGAGGTGATACTATGGCAACATTAACCTGTATAATCTGCGGCGTTGAGTTCGAGGGCATAACTCACGCCCGTAAAACTTGCCCTGATTGTTACATGAACCAGAGCAAGAGTCTGTTTCAGGAAGAAAAACGCAGAAGAACAAAAAGCAAGCCAAATCAGCGGCTTTATGATGATGTCAAGGCAGCAACAGCCGCAGGGTTGAGCTATGGAAAGTACATGGGGAGGAAGAATACGAATGGATAATTATAAGGAGTTTATCCAGTCAAAGCTAACTTGCGTTAAAGAGAGCGGCTTTGAGAGTAATAAAACCAAATATAATGCTAATCTCTTTGAATGGCAAAGGGATATAGTTCACTGGGCGCTGAGAAAAGGCAAAGCCTGTTTATTTGAAGACTGTGGACTTGGTAAGACTTTACAACAGCTATCATTTGCAGAAGAAGTATGCAAGTCCGATATGGACTGTTATAAACCCGTCAGACACATTGCAGTATAGATCGGCAAGGGATAACGAAGATGAAAAGCATATCTGCCCTTTGCAGCTGACAGTTATACGCAGAGCTTTAAACCTATGGACTAATCCCGATGACGTTGTTTTAACTCCTTTTATGGGCATTGGCTCAGAAGTTGTTACGGCTCTTGAAAATGGGCGCAGAGCAGTTGGTGTGGAGCTTAAAAACAGCTATTACAAGCAGGCTGAGAAGAACGCAAGGGCGGTAACCGCTAATGAACAGCTCTCTTTGTGGTGAGGTGATAATATGAAAGCATTAAGTTGCACACAGTGCAGAAATAAGATACACAAGGAAGAAAAAGAAGCTTTTCTCAAAGGGCAGTATGCAATACTGAAAGATGCGGCGTTCACCTTCGCCTGCTATGCTACAACGGCAGCTCTTGCGGCACAGGTAAGGCGTGGACGTTCAAAGGAGTATATCCAGAAGTTGTATGATGAAATGGTGATGATATTCGATACAGAGACATTCTTCGGCAAACAAATAACGCTCACCGATATCATGAAAGACTTGGAGAGTGACTACGGCATAGACTTCAAGAGGATAAATGTTCACTTAGAGAGTGAGAAAGAATTTATCAAAGGCATACGCTGAGAGCGTTCAGATTAAACGTTAAGGGCGTTCTGATAGCTGAGTAGTATAATTACACTATGAAAATTAGAGTGCCAAAAAAACGGCGTTTAAAACGCTGAGAGAGTAAAGGAGTGAAAAAACATGAATGACGAATTTAAAGTTGACGATGTATCAGAGCAGAGTTTCAGAAGCGGATACACACAGGGCAAGTCCGAGGACAGCCGTATAATTCAGATAGCTAATCACTACGGCTACACAGCACAGAGTGATATTATCATCGAGGAGTGTGCAGAGCTGACACAGGCGATATGCAAGCTGCGGAGGGCATGGAGCAACGAACGGCTTGAAAACGTCAAGGAGGAGCTTGCAGACGTGCTTATAATGGCACGTCAGCTCCGTGTGATGCTTGGGGCTGAGGATATTGACAGGATTATCGGAGAGAAGCTTGACAGGCAGATTGAGAGGATAGCTGATGAAGCGGTTAAAAGTGCTGATAGCCTGTGAAGAAAGCCAGAGGGTGTGCATTGAGTTCAGAAAGCTCGGACACGAAGCATACAGCGCAGATATACAAGAACCGTCAGGCGGTCACCCTGAATGGCACGTCAAAGGTGATGTGTTAAATATTTTAAACGGGGGGGAGTTCAGCACTATGGACGGAGCAGAGCATAGCGTTGATAAATGGGATTTGCTGATAGCTCACCCACCTTGCACATATCTGACAGTAAGCGGTAATCGGTGGTTTAATGTTGAGCGATACGGCGATACGGCGATACGGCGATACAAGGACAGAGAGCAAGCGGCTGAGTTCTTTATGAGATTTGTCAACGCAGACTGTGAGCATACAGCAATTGAAAATCCTATCGGCTACATGAATACACATTACCGTGAAGCTGACGAAATAATCCAGCCGTATGAATTCGGTCACCCTGTAAGGAAAGCAACGTGCTTGTGGTTGAAAAATCTGCCGACACTTACACCGACAAAGATAGTCAAGCCGGAAACAGCACAAAGCGGCGGTAAGAGCTATTCAGGACCTGCGCTGTATGCCAGGGACGAAAACGGTAAAATATTAGCGTGGAATGATCCGAGAACCGCAAGGGAGCGTTCAAAGACATATCCAGGCATCGCACAGGCAATGGCACAGGAATGGTCTGCATACCTTACAGGGCAGGCAGACAAGCAATTATCATTCTTTGAGGAAGTATGAAAGCTGACTGCTCAACTTTGAGCAGTCGGGAAAGGAGTATATAATGGGAAAGAACACATTTACAAGCTATGAGGATGTATGCCGCAGACTTGCAGAGCTTGAAAGGAAAAATGCAGAACTTGAAAGCAAATATGAAGATCTGAAAGAGGAAAACAAAGCGCTTAGGTTAGGAAACCTTTGTCATGAACGCCTTGTAATGAGGGATATCACAAACTCAGATAAAGCAAAAAAACTTTTCTCGGTAGCAGCAAACAAAGGTGAGGTTGTTCATGATACAAAAACGCTTAGAGCTAACTTTAGCGTATTCTATCAGAACATCTTCAGAGCTTTACAGCCAGCCTGCCGTGAACACAGAGGAAACTATTCTCTGAAAATGAGAAATATCGGTGATCTTACCGATGAGGAATACAAAATATATCTTGATACGTTAGATGCTTGTATAGAGACAATCTTCTACGCAAAGCAGAAATTGCAGAAAGGTGGAAAAGAAAATGGATAATAAAATGCCTACCCTTGAAGAATATATTATAATGCTTGATAATCATCAGTTAGGCTGGAATGGCTACACATATCCAAATGAAGCCTGCAAGGAGGAAGAATACCAGCTCCGCACATGGTTACAGGAGCTTAGAGTTAGGCGGCGGTCTTGTAAGACCTATTCAGTGGCTATGAGAAAGGTTAACCCTAAGAGTGAACCTGACATCATAGAAGAACTAATAGCTGAAAATGAAGAATTAAAAGCAAAGGTTGCAATTGACGGTTGGCACAGCGTGGAAAAGGAAATGCCACCTACATGGTATACAGTGCTTGTATACTGTGAGAACGGACACATTGACTTGGGGACATACACAACAGACGGGGATTGGGTAAGCGACTGCCACATGCAGCCAATAGAAGGTGCAAAGTACTGGAAAATGGTTTATACACCACCTGAGTTGTGGGAAAAACAACAGGCGCAGACAAACGAGAAGGAGGACTAAAAATGAACTGTAAAAACTGTAAATACTTTGACAACACAAAGCCTGTTGATACGGCACATAACCCGAATGACAGGCACAAGACAGCAGAGCCGTATATTGGCAAATGCGAGAAGATAGAGCGTATCAAGATGATGAATGACAGTTGCAGGCTGTATGAGGGAAAGGAGGGGTGAAAATGCAAGTGCCAGACCCGTGTTATAAGTGCGATAAGCGTACATTAGAGTGCAGATTGACTTGTGGAAAGTATAAGATATATCATGCACTTAAACTAAAAGAATATGAACAGAGGGCGCAAAGGTGGCAAGCTAAAAGTGATATATGCGGTCACATAAGTAAAACTATATATATGCGGAATAAGAGGTCTACAAAGTGGACACCGCCAAAGAATGACGGGATAAAAAAGTGAATAGGAGGGGTGAAAATGACGATAGATCAAGAAATAAAACATCAAGAGGAAATATCAGACCGTTATGCAAGAATGTCTGAGTATGAAGAAAATAATGGAAATGATGGAATAGCGAAAGATTGCGCTCAGTGTGCCGCAGATCACCGCCAACTTGCCGAATGGCTGACAGACTACAAAGAGCTTAGAAACTCTCTTGGGGCTGTAAAACTCAATAATATGAAAGAAGCACTTGAACTGATACGGGCATACAAGGCAGAAAATGCAACGCTGAGAGAATTTAATGATAAAATATATGATGTATTATCTGAACAGTTCGGCTGCCCTTGCAATTTTAGTCTTATTGACGAGTATATGCTGAAAAACGGCGGCTGCGATGACTGCGGCGGTGCGATACCCGATAAGGAGTTTTGGAGCAGATACATACAAACAAAGCTGATAGGAGGCAGAACAGATGAAGAACCGTGACCGCTACATACTCAAAGTCAATGAGTATGATATGCTCATAAAGATACAGGAAAATATCATGGACACAGGTTGCAACTGTATACTTGACGGAATTACAGGCGAGATAATTAAATGTCTCGAAGAAATGAGGGGCAAAGTCGGAGCGCAGTCAAGGCTTGAAGTGTGCGGAAAGTGCATACAGAAATGGTTGAATGAGGAGGGCTAAAAATGGCTGAGTATTTATGTAAAGAAGATATGAGCACAGGCGAGTATATAAGCCGTGACTTAGCTTTAAGGCAGTTAAACGCTACTTGTTTGGCGACAAGCTGTGATAATTACAACGGAGCGAGGTGCAGAGCATGTGCATACGCTGACGCTATGGACTTCATAGAAGCTATCCCAGCCTCAGACGTACAGCCTTTATCCGTAGTTGCCAAACACATCAAGAGCAGACTGTATGAAACGGCTTTAAATACAAATGGGGCTGAGAGTGATACTATTGCAGCTATGGCAGAGCGTATTGACTTTTGGATTAACGAATTAAGGGGCGGTGATACAAATGGCTGATAAGTACATAAGCAAAGATAAAGCTTTATGTTTTATGAACCATAACGATAAAGTTGTACATTATTTATCACGAACCGCAGAAAATATGGTGTACAGAACAACACAAGCTCTATGTCAAGTAATATCTGAGATGCCAGCAGAGGACGTACAGCCTGTGAAGCGTGGGCATTGGATAGAAACCGACTATGGTATGTACTATGAGTGCTCAGAGTGTGGTAATATCCAAGACTTTGGTCACAACTTCTGTGACAACTGCGGTGCTGATATGAGAGGTGATATAGAATGATTATCATGTTTTTCGCCCTTGCCAGCTTGACTGGCTACATAATAGGGTACTTCACAGGCAGACGATGCGCTCAGCAAGATATTAAGGATATGCGGCTTGAAGCTGGGTTGAATACAGAAACGGGGGAGAATGATGAACAGTATAAGTGATATGCCCGAGAAATGGGCTGAAAGTGATAAAAAAACAGAGGCAACAGCATTTGAACAGGCGTTAAAAAGGATAAAGCCTATTGATAATATTCACACAGCATATCAGCGAGGATATGAAGCTGGATATAAAGCAGCGGCAAAGCTCCTTGATGAGAACAAGCAGCTCAGAGAGGACAACCAGAAGTTGCGTGAAGCACTTATGAGAACTACAACAGATAGATATGAATATGAATAGGAGTGATACAGATGCGGAATTATCAGCCAAAACCTGACAGGATAGATCATGAACCATACATGGCAGCAAGATATATAGCAATGTACAGCAAGCGCCTTGAACGTCAGGGCAAGGGTGCACTGCTCAGATCAGCCGTGAGATGTGCCCTTGAAACTATACCGAAGGAATACCGAAAGGGCGTATATGATAACCTTACAGACGGAAAGGCGTTTCCCTTAGATGCTTCTGAGGTAACATACAGGAGATACCGTTCACGGTTTATCCGTGCAGTAGCCGAACAGTTAGAACTTGTATAGAATAATAACCCCCGTGAAGTTGATACCACGGGGGAATTTTTCTGAGTAAAATTAAAATTAGAAAAGCGACGGGGTGTTCTCCAACGGGAGAAAATGAGCTTACCTCCCGAGCCTATTTTCGGAATTTCGGGTCGTTTCGGGAGGTTTTCTTCCCCGTGGCTTTCTACACACCCTTTTTCTTATTCCACATATATTTCCGTTCATCTTTGTGTCTCCTTATTTTACGCCGTGTCGTAACAACGGGGCGGCGGTTTTGCCAATTGCGAGGTAATGACTTACAGTTGACACCACCGGGCATGATTTGACATAGGTGAACCTCTTTACAAGCCGAAAAAGCCGCTGAAATATGCGGCTTATCGGCGTATCTACACGATGATAATACAGAGATAGAGATGTACACTCGACAAACGGCAAGCCTTAGCCGCTTCTCTGTATTAACATAAATAAGGCAATTACTGAAAGGCGGTAATGTTATGTTAGTAAAAATTCTTATTGACGATGAATTCAAGAACCTTATCCCACCTTTAACCGATGAAGAATACAAGGGGCTTGAAGATAGCATTGTAAAAGAGGGCTGCCGAGATGCTCTTATTTTATGGGGCAATACATTAATTGACGGTCACAACCGTTATGAGATATGCACTAAGCATAATATACCGTTTAAGACGGTTGAACATAATTTTGATAGTAGACAAGCTGTTATTGAATGGATAATACTCAACCAATTCGGGCGCAGAAATCTCCCTGCGCATGAAAGGGCGAGGCTTGCACTGAGATTAAAGCCTATAATTGCTGATAAAGCAAGAGAAAACAAGCAAGAAGCGGCAAACAAGATGAATGCGAGTATTGGCAACAACGTTTCCGCAGAAATCTGCGGAAACGTGCCTCCAATTGAAACCCGTCAAGAGCTTGCCAAAGTCGCAGGAGTATCACACGATACCATAGCAAAGGTAGAGACTATCGAGCATAAAGCTCCAGAGCCAGTTGTTATGGCTTCAAGAAAAGGTGATATTTCTGTAAATAGTGCTTATGAGGTTACAAAGCTTGAACCACAGGAACAGAAAGAGATAGCACACCGCATAGAACATATAGCAGAAGAACCAAAAGAGACAAGCACTCCAAAAGCTATTGTACAAGAAGTGCTGAAACGTCCACACGTTGCAAATAACAGCGGTAATAACGAATGGTACACGCCTGCTGAGTTTATAGAAGCGGCTGTTGACGTTATGGGCTGTATTGATTTAGATCCTGCTTCAAATCCGATAGCAAACAAGGTTGTTAAGGCTGACAAGTATTATACGGCAGAAGATAACGGACTTGATAAAACATGGAGCGGCAATGTGTGGTTAAATCCCCCTTATGCTTCTGATTTAATCGGCAAATTTGCAGATAAGCTCGTTTCTGAGAGAGAGAACTACACACAGGCAATAGTGCTTGTAAATAATGCAACTGAAACAGAATGGTTCAATAAAATCGTTTCTATTGCATCTGCGGTATGTTTTCCAAAAAGCAGAGTTAAATTCTATATGCCAGACGGTAAGACAGGAGCACCGCTTCAAGGACAGGCAGTGTTATACATAGGAGAAAAGCCAAAAGAATTTACAGATGTTTTTTGTAAGTTAGGTTGGTGCTGCAATGTTATACACTGACAGTAACAGAGGTACAATTCAGAACCGTGAAAGAGCAAGACAAATCATTGACTTTCACGGTTTGAGAATTAGAAATATAACTCCGACAGATATTGACGGATTTATTGAGTATCAAGATAAAGCAATGATATTTCTTGAATTTAAGTATCTTGATGCTGATTTACCATATGGACAGCGCATTGCATTGCAGAGACTTGTTAATAACATAGACAAGGCAGGCAAAGAAGCTGTTTTGTTTGTATGCGAGCATAACACAACGGATTGTGATAAAGATATTATTGCAGAAAATGCAATAGTGCGAAAAATGTATTATAAAGAACGCTGGTATATGCCGAGAGGGAAATCAACAGTTAAAGAGAAGATTAACTCTTTTATATCTTTTATTGCTAAGTGAAAGTAGGTGAGTATATGGCAGGCAGAGGACAGCCAAAGAAATTCAAAGACGGTCAACAACTTATTGACTTATGGAAACAGTTCTGCGATCAGATAAGAGAGAACGGATATATTGAAGCTCCGACACAGACAGCCTTTGAACGCTGGCTGAAAAAAGAGTATCAGCCTGTTGATGTAAGAACTATATACAACGCCTTGAATGAATACTTTCCGAATATAAAAAAAGATTTTGAACGAATTAGAGCTGACGTTATATCTGAGGGCACTATGTTAGGTAAATACCAACCTACAATGAGCATATTCGCATTAAAGAACTGGTGTTCATGGTCTGACCGCCCGAATGAAACAACGGTTATTATAGACGATACCACACGAAATGAGGTGGTAACTCTTGTTGACAATATCAGGAAACAGAATAACAAGGGCTGATGCAATATCGGCTCTTGCTGAATATCCGTATATTTACGGCCACGCTCTTGGCTTTACGCTTCTGACTGAGCTGCATAATGAATGGATAAAGCAAATGGTATTCGGTGAGGAAGATGAAACCTTGCAGGCTCACCGTGGAAGTTATAAGACTACTTGTGTTTCAATTGCATTGGCTTGTATCTGCATATTATATCCGAATGATAAGACTATGTTTATGCGAAAGTCTGACGATGATGTAAAAGAGATCATTGAGCAGACAAAGAAAATACTTGAAAATCCGATAACAAAGCTCCTTGTCCGTTCTATATACGGCGTGGAACTGAGACTTATCAAAGCTTCGGCAACGGAGATAACCACAAACTTGACAAACGACCCGAGAGGAACGGCGCAGCTTGTAGGTAAAGGCTCAAAAGGCTCTCTGACAGGTAAACACTTTGACAGGATATTCACTGACGATATTGTAAACGTACAGGATAGAACGAGCCGTGCTGAGAGAGATCGCACAAAGGTTATTTATCAAGAATTGCAGAACATCAAGAACAGAGGCGGCAGAATATTCAACACTGGTACTCCGTGGCATAAAGATGACTGCTTTTCTCTTATGCCAAACCCTGTGAAGTATGACTGTTATTCAACAGGGCTTATATCTGAACAGAAGCTTGCTGACCTTAAAGACAGTATGCTTCTTTCACTATTTGCGGCAAACTATGAGCTTAAACACATAGCGGCAGAAGATGTTATATTTGCAAATCCTCAGACAGGCGCAGATCCTGCACTTTGTGAACAGTCCGACTATTGTCACATAGATGCTGCATACGGCGGCGAGGACTACACAGCGTTCACGATATGCCGCAAGCATGAGGGCAAGTATTACATATTCGGTAAGCTATGGCATAGGCATATAGACGATGTAGAAGCTCAGATAATCGAATACCGGAAGAGCTTCAACGCAGGCAAGATATACTGCGAGACAAACGGCGATAAAGGCTATTTAGCAAAGGAACTTCGCAAACTCGGTGAACGTGTTGTGCCTTATGCTGAGAAAATGAATAAATTTTTGAAAATAACATCATATCTGAAAAACGAATGGAAAAACATCATCTTTGTTGCTGGTACAGATGCGGCATACATAGAGCAGATATGTGATTTTAACGAAAATGCAGAGCATGACGATGCTCCCGATAGTCTGGCAAGCATTATTCGTGTATTATGGAGCAAAAACGGCAGCGACAAGCCTATTTATAAGCCAATATGGAATTAAGGAGCGTGATAACGTGTTTACAATACAGGATTTAGAGAAAGAAAAAACCACAGAAGCAAACCTGTTGCAGTATCTTACTGGTAAAATAGCCAGTTTTAAACAGAGCAGAGAATACAGGCTTGCTATGGACTACACAACGTATTATGACGGTGAGAACATCGACATAAACCGCTATGAAAAGGTTATCTATGACACTATGGGTAAGGCTCATGTTGATATGTGGACGGCAAATCACAAACTGGCTTCACATTTCTTCACGAGAGTTGTAGATCAGGACGTTTCATATCTGCTCGGCAATGGTATCAACTTCAAGAACGAAAGCACAAAGGACAAGCTGGGCGGTGCTGAGTTTGATTTTCGTGTGCAGGACGTTGTAAGAGAAGCCGAGATAACAGGCAAGGCTTACGGCTTCTGGAATGACGGCGAATTGCAGATGTATAAGTTCACTGAGTTTGTGCCGTTCTATGACGAGATTACAGGCGTTCTCAGTGCAGGCATATACTTCTATCAGCTCAGTGCTGAAACTCCCCTTGTAGGCTATTTCTTCGAGCGTGACGGCTATTCACGTTTCATCGTACCGAAGAATAGTGATGCTTACTTTGACAAGAAGAAGCGAGGATATATGCGAGTGGCAGAGACTTCACCTGCTTTTGGTATCGAGAATGTCAAGTATGACAATTACTCAGTTCTGCCGATAGTTGAGTTTTATTGGAACGGTAACGGCAAGTCAGAAATGACAGGCAAGAGAAACACTATAAACGCTCTTGATCTCTCCGAAAGCCAAATGGTGAATAACGTTGACGAGGGCAATCTCATTTACTGGGTACTCACCAATTATGGCGGCATGGACGATATCGACCTTGTTAAATTCAAGGAGCATATGAAAACTATCGGCGTTGCTGAGGTAAACGGTGAGAACGCTTCGGCTACGGCTCACACCATAGAAGCTCCCTTTGAGGGCAATCAAGTCACTGTTGATATGCTGTATAAGAAGCTATACACTGACTTCTGCGGTTTTGATAGCACTGCGGTATCAGCATCGAACCAGACAGCAACAGCAATACAGGCAACATATGTCCCTCTTGACCTTAAAGCTGATAAGATTGAGCGCTATGTTACAAAGTTCATTCTCCAGATTATGAAGCTTGCAGATATAACAGATGATGAACCAACATATACCAGAAACAAGCTCATAAATCAGCTTGAAGAAATACAGAAGCTTGCAACGGCAGCTCCTTGGACGGGTGACGAATACACAACAAGAAAGATACTCACAGTTCTCGGTGATATTGACGTATTCGAGGAGATACAAAAGGCAAAAATGGCTGACGATTTTCAGCGGATAGACACTGAACAGCCAGAGGAGTGATATAAATGCCCGATAAAGGACACATGGAGACAGAAGCCCTTTTGAGGGCATTAGAAAAGCGTATAGCGGCTGAATACAGAAAAGCCAATAGGGAGATAACCCGAAAAGTCAACGCTTATATGAGTGAATTTAAGCGCAAGGACAAAGAATGGCGTGAAAAGCTTGAAAACGGTGATATTACTGAGGCTGAGTATAAGGCATGGGCGACAGGACAGGTAATGATTGGCAAGCGGTGGGAAGAAATGAGGCACACGCTTGCACAGGACTATGCAAACACCAATGACCTTGCAAAGCAAATGGCTTTCGACAGTATGCCCGATGTATACGCTCTTAATCATAACTATGCAACATTTGAGGTGGAAAAAGGCGGCAAGGTAGACACTTCATATACGCTGTATGACCGCCCGACAGTTGAGCGGCTTATCCGTGATGATCCGAAGCTGTTACCAGATCCACGCCCCGGCTCTCCTTTGGCTCAGAAGCTTGCAAAGCATAAAGAGCTGCGCTGGGAAGAACAGCACGTTCAATCTGTTGTATTACAGAGCGTATTACAGGGCGAAAGCCTTGAACAGACTGCAAAGCGGTTTACTCAGCTCACCGAAATGAACTATCGTCAATCGGTAAGATATGCCAGAACAGCCACAACAGGCGCACAGAACGCAGGCAGAGTTGACGGCTATAAAAGGGCTGAGAAACTCGGCATTAATATGAAGCAGGTATGGCTTGCAACGCTTGACAACAGAACCAGACACGAACACAGAGTGCTTGACGGACAGGAAGTTGATGTGGGCGAGCCTTTCATCATGGACGGCTTTAAAATCAAATATCCGGGTGACCCTGCCGCCCCTGCTCACCTGCTATACAATTGCCGATGTACTGTTATAGCAAAAGTCAAAGGCGTTGACTTCGATGTTTCGGACAAAACTCAGCGTGATGATAAAATAGGCGATATGTCCTATGAGGAGTGGAAGAACGACAAAGCGAAGCCTGAGAAGGAGCAGGAGAAGCCTAAGGAACAGCCGAAACCGAAAGAAACAACGCAAAATAAACCTGCTGAAATTGATATGCCTGCTCCTCATGATGAAACCGCATATCAGGATGAGCCGATAAAGCCGAAACAGACGATATTTGAGGAAATGGAGCAGAACCGCAAAGAAATAGACAAGGCACTACATGATGTTGAAGAAATACGGCGCTCACTCGACCATGAAGTCGGAACAATCATTGACAGGCAGGGCAATATTATCAATGTTACAGACGGACAGGAGCACAGCGTTTCTCCGCCTGAAGAGTTATTGAAAGATAACATCTTCACACATAATCATCCGAGTGGTGGTATATTCTCCGCAGGAGATATCGAAGCCATGATTGCTGATGAGTTGCTTGAACTTCGTGCATCAACTCCGCAAGGCACATATTATTCACTGGTAAGAATCGGGGCTGTACCTGAAAACATGGAGTTTATGCAGGAATACAAAAAGGCTTGTAGCTTTGTGAAAGCAAGCGAAGCGGTAGCGGCAGACTTGCGCTCCGGCAAACTTACAAGAGATGAAGAAGTAAAAAAGGGCTTTGCTATCTATGTTGAGTATATGGCAAAACTCGGCGATGATTTCTTGAAAGAGAATGCAAAGAAGTACGGCTATATCTACTCAAAGGGCGTGATTTAATGACTTATGGCACAACAGAAAAAGAACTGAAAGCGATAATCAAAGAAATTGAAAAACAGTTAGGGCGAAAGCTAACACGCAAGGAAATACAGCAATTGAAAGCTGTATCAGAGTAAGGCGGTGATTAAATGCCCGATATCAACATAACATTCGAGGACAACAGCGGCGAAGTCCTCAGAGAGCTTGAACGGATAACAGCCAAAACGCTTGAAGAATTAGGGCTGACAGCAGAAGCCTATGCAAAGCTTAATGCTCCTGTTGGTACTCCTGAGAGTACAGGCGTTGAGGGATACGGTCCGGGCGGTACGCTCAGAAACAGCATAGCACACGCAAGCCGTGACGGTGTGGCTTATGTCGGCACTAATACTTATTATGCTCCGTATGTGGAGCTTGGTACTGGTATTCACGCCGATGAGGGCAAAGGACGTAAAACTCCTTGGGTATGGATAGACAAGAACGGCAAACCGCATAAGACTTACGGTATGAAGCCGAGACACTTCTTGAAAAAGGCTGTTCAGGATCATCAGAAAGAATACAAGGCAATAATTGAAAAAAACCTGAAAAATGGTTAAAAGTTGATACCACGGGGAAAAACACCCGTGGTATTTTTATATTAAGAATAACTTAGGGTAGCACCCGAAACAGCGAAAAGGAGTTATCAAGTATGGCAGATTTTGAAAAAATTATCGGTGAGTATGCCGATACAGACGGCAATATTCCCAAGGCAGCTATTGGCACAGTGGTTACAGCTATCAAGCAGGCTGTTGGCAATGAGTTCGTTGACAAATCCCGTTATAAGGCAAAGCTTAACGAGATAGACGAGCTTAAAACAGCAAAGCAGACCGCCGAGGACACTGCAACAACCGCAGGCAAGTGGGAAACAAAGTACAAAGAGCTGAAAAAGGACTTTGACGATTACAAAACCGCTCAGAACGTCAAGGAGACCAGAGCCACAAAGACAGAGGCATTCAAGAAGCTTCTGACTGAGTGCGGCATTCCTGAGAAGCGACAGGCGGCTATCATCAAAGTATCTGAAAGTGAGATAGATGCTATCAAGCTTGGCTCTGACGGCGCTATTGAGGGCGCTGACAAGCTCACTGAGAGCGTTAAAGCTGACTGGAGTGACTTCATCACGACCACAGTTAAGCAGGGCGCAGACGTGCAGAAACCTGCCGTTTCGGGAGCGATAGGCAGCAGTATGACGGTGGACGATATCATGAAGATATCAGATCCGACAGCACGTCAGATGGCTATTGCTCAGAATTCAGACTTATTTACTTGAAAGGAGTAATACCATGGCAGTTACAAACGTAACCAATGCAGCTGAGACCAATGTTATCACAACATCTGATATGGTCCGTGCAAGAGAAATTGACCTTGTATATCAGTTCACACATGGTTCACTTAACAAGCTTATTCAGGCTCTTGGAGTAACAAGAAAGATCTCACAGCCTGCTGGCACAACTCTCTATGTATACCAGACAACAGGCACACTGGAGAGCGGCGTTGTACCTGAGGGCGAGATCATTCCTCTCTCACACTATGCAAGAACAAAGACACCCGTTGGAGAGATCACTCTTAAGAAGTGGAGAAAGGCAACAACTGCTGAGGCTATCCAGAAGTCAGGCAGAGCAGAGGCAATTGTCGAGACTGACAAGGCTCTCATTTCTGATATTCAGAAGGGCATTCGTTCAGATTTCTTCACAAATCTGGCTACATTTGCCACAGCAGGCACAGCAGCAACAGGTACAGACTTACAGGACACACTTGCACAGTGTTGGGGCAAGCTTCAGGTACTGTTCGAGGACGATACAGCACAGTCTGTATACTTCGTAAATCCTGAGGATATCGCAACATATCTCGGAGCAGCTCAGATCACAACACAGACAGCATTTGGTCTCAACTACATCGAGAACTTCCTCGGTCTTGGTACTGTTATCATCACATCGAGAGTAACAAAGGGTACTGTTATCGCAACAGCAAAGGACAACCTTATTTTCTACTACATCAGCATGAACGGCGGCGATCTTCCGACTGAGTTCAGTCTTACATCAGATCAGCTCGGTTATATCGGCGTTCATAGCTTCATCACCAACGAGAGAGCACAGTCCGAAATGCTTGCAATGAGCGGCGGTCAGTTCCTTGTTGAGTACGGCAATGGCGTTGTACTTGGCACTATTACAGGTGCATAATGTACAAGGTTATAGAGTACTTCACGGACTTACAGGATAACGGATATGCCTATAATACGGGGGATATATTCCCCCGTGAAGGCTTAGAAGTATCTGAGGAGCGTTTTGCAGAGCTGGCAAGCTCTAAGAATAAACGCCGTAAGCCCCTGATTGAAGCTATCCCCGAGGAGACTGCCGAAGCAGAACCCGAGGAGACACCACGCAAAAAGAAGGGACGTGGTAAGAATGCTGACAGCGATATGTCAGAGGATTAAGAACTGGTTCGACCTCAAAGCAGACCATACACCTTACGGGCATTACAGCGGCACTATAACGATAGCTGACAACAGTATATCGGTAAACGGTGAGCCGCTTGATATACCAACAGACCATTTCAGACTAATAGACAGCTTTAAGAATAACGGCGTTCACAAGGTAGGCGATACACTGACGGACGAAACCTTTGACGGTGCACTATGGCTTATGGTTATCCCTGCCGAAGTCATAGCGCTTGCGGCTGATATGTCACAGTGGGTTACAGACTACGGAAACGCTTCAAAAGCCCCTTTTTCAAGCGAGAGCCACAAGGGGTATAGTTATACTAAAGCAGTTTCAAACGGCGGTTCTGGTGCAAATATGAGCGTGTGGGACGCATTTGAAAACGAGTTATCAGCATGGAGGAAAATAATATAATGGCATTCGGACTTTTCAAAGAGGCATTACAAGAATGCGTGATGATGAACCGTGCCGTTATAGATAATCCATACGGCGGCACGACAGAAACATACACCGAGGGCGCACACTTTCAAGCATCTGTGTATCTCAGTAATTCACTGGAGATGCAGAGAGCGGAGCAGGACGGTGTGAAAGGCTTATATCAGATAACAACTGATAAAACGATCAGACTACGTTATCATGATGTATTTAAACGCCTTGCAGACCCGGTAAACGGCGATGATGAAGTTATACTCCGTATAACAAGCAAGGACGATAACTCAACCCCGAATTCGTCACTGCTTAATCAGAGAGTTGTCAACGCCGAAGAATTTATAATGCCATGAATAAGTGGTTAGCACTTAATCAGTGGTTTAATTCATTCGGGGTTAAAGCATATCAAGAGCAGACAGTCAGTGAAACGGCTGTTTTGCCATATATAGCTTATGAGTTAGCATTCGGAGATATAGACAACTCACCATTAGCATTGACGTTCTCTTATTTTGAACGTTCAACTAACTGGCAGGGCTGTTATAATATGTCCGAAACGATCTCCACAGATATCGGGCGCTGGGGTAAACGCTTAGAGGTAGACGGTGGATATATTATTATTCAGCGTGGCTCAGTGTTCTCTCAGCCGCTTGATGATATGGACGGAGACAAAGATATCAGAAGAATGGTGTTCAATATAGACGTATTCTTCTTCACATCAAATTGAAAGGAGCGTAAATAATGGGAATTGACCTTTCAAAACTTGAATATTTAACGCCTGAGCAGATAGGCGATATTCAGTTCGATGCAGGCGTTCTGGTTAAGAACTTTGACCTTGAGAACTTTGAGAAAAGCCTCCTTGAAGGACAGGTGGGCAAGGTTACCAAGGACAGCTTTTCGATAAACGTAACAAGAGACACCGTGAATATCCTTGATGATATCAACGGCGTTCACTTTGATTATTCCGAAGGACTTGTAACAACCAAGATCACTGCAAGCATAGGCTTCACACTTGCTTCAATGAGTGCTGAGGACTTAACAATGGCACTTGGTTCTGCAACATATGACAGCACAACAAGCAAGATCACAGTTGGCTATGAGATCAAGAACACTGACTTCATCAATGTTGCTCTTGTACTTCCAGTGCTTGACGGTTCATTCGTTATTGCAGAACTGCCAAGAGCATACAATACAGGCGGTCTCAGCATTACCACAAGCAAGGCTGCAACAGGTGGTTTAAACTGTACAATGACAGGATATAAGACACTTGCTGATAAGACGATACAGCCTGTAAACCTGTATAAGATAACACCTGAGACACAGGGTGCATAAACAACAGAATAAAAACCGAATAAGCCCCGAGTTTATCGGGGCTTTCTTGTTAGGAGGATATCAATGAAAACCCTTAGAGACTATGACGGAGCAGAGGGCGTTGCAAAGTTCGCAGAAATAGAGCCTTACGTTTCCGAGATCATCAAAGACAGCAATATCAACATGGCAGAAATGGGAAGTTTTCAGGTAGGTGCAAAGGCACTGGAACTTCACCCAGAGGAATGTGAGGGCATATTCAAGGCATTTGGCGGCGCTCCTGCCAGCCCACAGGGTAAAGTTGCGGCAATAGCAACAGTGCTTCTTGATATCCTCACAGACAAGGATATGATTGATTTTTTCATATTATCGGGCAAGATAATGGAGAAGAAATAGCCATAATCTGCCTGATAGAGCATGAATTTTTAAATATCAAGCAATATCTGCGGTATGTAAAGGCAAAATACAGCCTGTATCTGCATGATATGAGCTATAAAGTCTACGTCACCGATGCGCTGAAAGGTATCATTGAGGTATCGGGCAAATGCAAGGTATCGGCACGGTGGGTTGATATACTTAATCCCCCCGAAGAAGATACACGGACCTGTGCAGAGGTAACTAATGACATTATAGCAGGCTTGAAAAAAATCCTCAGGAAGGAGGAGAATGATTGAACGTCTACAAATTAGAAGCCGCTATTGGCTTAAACTCTACGGAATACCAAAAAGGGCTTAAATCCGCAGGCGAAAGCATGGCTGCAATGGGCGATAAAATCAAGGCAGGCGCTGCGGCTATCGGTAAAGCAACAGCGGCAGGCATGGCGGCAGGAGCGGCAGGCGTTACAGCCCTTGCAAAGTCTGCCGTATCAGCTTATGCAGACTATGAGCAGCTTGTGGGCGGTGTTGAGAAGCTATTTGGTGAAAGCTCTGATCTGCTTATGATGTATGCCAAAGATGCTGCGAATACTGCTGGAATGTCATATAATCAGTACATGGAGACAGCCACAAGCTTTGCGGCAGCTCTTACAACGTCAGTACAGGCGGCAGGCGGCAGCATGGACGAGGCTGTTGAATACGCTGATACTGCTATGCGTGATATGTCGGATAATGCCAATACCTTTGGCACTGATATAACAAGCATACAGGCAGCATATCAGGGTTTTGCAAAGCAGAATTATACAATGCTTGACAACCTTAAGCTTGGCTATGGCGGTACTAAGACGGAAATGGAACGTCTTATTGAAGATGCTAATGAGCTGAGGCATGAGCAGGGCATTAATAACGATCTGACAATAGAGAGCTATGCCGATGTAATAACAGCTATCCATGAAGTCCAGACAAACATGAACATCACAGGCACAACAGCCCGTGAAGCATCAAAGACAATCTCTGGCAGTATCGGAGCTGTCAAGGCTGCATGGACTAACCTTACCATAGAAATGGCGAAAGATGATGGCGATATAGACGGTGCATTTCAGGTCCTTGGCGAAAATGTCGGTGCAGTTGTTGACAATATGCTCCCGAGAGTTGAGAAAGCTATCGGCGGTATCGGTACGATGATATCAAAGGCAGCTCCACAGATAACCAACGGCTTAAAGCAGCTCCTGCCAAGAGTACTGCCTACACTACTTTCAACAGCAGGCACACTTGTTTCGAGCGTAAGCACTGCCGTTATGGAGTCTCTCCCCGAATTAATGGATATTGGCGGCGGCTTAATAGATAGCTTCGCAGGAAAATCGAAATACATTTTCCAGTCAGCGCAGAAGATGATATCAAACTTTGCAGATCAGCTCCTTAATGTTGATTATGGCAAGCTTGGTAATAATATCTCAACAATATTTACAAATGCTATAAACTCAATCACAGATTTTGTTAAGAGCATTGATTTTTACAAAGTCGGTGAGAATATCGCAGACTTTCTAAACAATATTGACTGGCAAATGGTAGCAAACAGCCTGTTCGATTTAATAGCCGCAGGCATAAAGGCAATACCTGATATAGCAGTATCATTCTTTGCAAACGCAGACCTCGGAAACCTCATGACAATGATAGGATTAATGGGCGCTCCAAAGCTTCTTGGCGGTATTACCGACTTCACAGGTGGCGAAGAAGGACAGGAACTTGGCAAAGCAGCAGGGCAGAGCTGGAGCGGAGCGTTTATGGCTGGCGTGAAGGCGTTTGGCTTAGGTTGGGCACTTGGAACGTATATCAGAGACGAGCTTGTGGAGAAATACGGAGAGGAAAAAGTCAATGATGTTATTGGCGGAGGCGCTTTTGGCGTTCTCGGACTTTCGCAGGAGATGAAGGTGGCACAGGAAAAAGCCAACTCATACACCTACACAAACCGATACGGTCAGAAAGTCACTATCCCGATGTATGACGAACACGCGAACTACACAGAAGCTTACAAGAAGGTAGCTATGCAGGGTCCCGCACTTGGCAAGGGTGCGTTTATCGGTCCTGTCAAGCCCGATAACAACGCAATCGGTAATTACATCACACAGCCCACACTTACATGGACAGCTGAAAAAGAGCCTGAATACATCATACCAGAAAGCAAGATGGGCAAAGTGTTCTCCCGTGAGGGCGTGACGATCAACATCAACGTGAGCGGTGCAGACTTAGTGGCAAGTGACACAGTAGCACAGAAAATAGCTGAAACGCTGGCTAATCTCAGCATACGTCAGCAGAGAGCAGTAGGAGGTACAGCATGGTAAATAACTTTGTATCAGATACCGAGAAATTCAGCCTTGACGGTGTGTCGAGCGATACTCTCGGACTGTTTGTTGACTTCCTTGCTCCTGTTCCTCTTGCAGAACAGCGTTACACCGACTTCAACACGGGAGCTGACGAACAGGGGGTAACTCCTGACGATGTATTCAATAATATTCAGTATCAGATACGCTTTTACACATTTCTCCCCGATGATTACAACGATACAGCAATAAAGGCTTTTTGCTATGGTAAATCGGTGCTTACGCTGTCACGCTTCCCGGATTACTACTTCAAGATCAAGAAAACAAGCTTGCAGGCGGCAGACGGTTCAGGGTACGGAAAGAGGATAGATTATATTCTCGCCCTTACCCTTGCACCTTTCCGATACACCGTAGATAATGAGCAGATAACCCTTGCAAGCGGTGACAGTATCGTTAACGAGCATACACGATACAGCAAGCCCGAATTTGAGCTAACTGGAACGGGAGATATAACACTTACTGTAAACGGCGCAGAATTCAGAGTAAAGGGACTTGAAGCAAACCAGACTATCATTATTGACAGCGCCCGTCAAGTCACTTACAGCGGCGATACGTTGTTGATAGGCAAGACTGGTGGCAAATATCCTTTACTTGACGTTGGCAGCAATACCGTATCATGGACAGGAACAGTCAGCTCAATTAAGTATAAAGGAAACTGGAGGGATTACTAATGGCAATCGGCGGAAACGGCACACAGGCTAATCCCTATATAGTCGATAATTGGGCTGACTTTCTCACCTGTCTCGGGCGTAACAATGCATACATCAAATGGGCTGATATCGCAGTAAAAAAACTCTCAGAAGTCGTGATATCAACAGAAATATCCGCTCTTGCAAAGTCAGTAGACTTTAACGGCTGGACAATCGAAAGCCTTTATATTACAAAAACTTTTAACAGCAATCGCCCGTATATCGTGAACGTGTCAAGTATATCAGTATATAATCTCACTGTTGAATATATGAGCTGGAATGACCCACGTCACACCTTGATATCTGGAATTGCTTACCTTTACAACTGCTTTTTTGACAATATCACGGTACAAAAGTTGCCTAATAATAGTTATTGGTGGACAAACGGGCAGTCAGAGACACGCAGAGGCACGCAGACGGGTATTTTTAACGGCATTGCTTTGTACAACTCTATTGTTTATCTCAACTCACAGGACGCTAATATAATCATTCCCCGTGGCGAGTATTATAGCTGTGAGGTCTACTGCAATTACAAGTATACTCTTGACAACGCAGTAGAGCCTACACACGGTATCTTCATGCGTGGTTCGGCTTTCCATAATTGCTATGTCAGCGGAAAAATAGACATTTCTGAGGGTATGGGACACTTTGATGTTGTAAGAGCAGACGGAACGGAGGAGCTGCAAAGCGGCGGCGTTACAGTAAATAACACTATTATCAATCTGGAAACGAAGATAAGTGACCCCGACTGCTATGTATCGGAAACCCACGCCCGTACATGGGCGATATTCGGCACGGGCAAGAGCTTTTTTGTAACAAATAACGGCAATAATTACACATACTATAACGGCACTATCTCAGACCTTGCCAAAGGCTTACTCTCAGACTTACGCAACAGTGACGAGTTAATCCGTGAGGGTGTCATATTCATGGAAGATGATGAAACTCGATATCCGCAGTATGCTTCTGATAACTCCACAAAGGACTGGACTTTCCGAAAGAGCGTTAACGTCAATACAGGAATACCGTTCTTGCCGTTTTGGAAATATCCGACTTACGAACCGCCTACACCCGAAGGACATGAGGTTTACGAAAACCCGTATCTTACAGTGTATGATATGGAGACGAAACAGGATAACTTTGATAATCATGGCTTGGCTATCCTCTGCCCTACAAGCGGCAGAATAGTGGAGGAGCTTAATGGTGAATACTCACTCAGCATCACACACCCGAGAGATACCGACAACAAATGGCAGTATGTACTTGAAATGAACGTAGTCAAGGCACTCGGACAGCTCTTTGTGATACAGAAGGTTGATGAAGTGCAGAGCGGCGGCAGTGGATATGTCTCAGCGTATGCAGAGCATATCACATATACGCTCAATGATAAGTGGATTTTTCCACCCGTAACAATAGCAGGGTACAACGGGCAGACACTTATTGATAGCATAATGCAACAGGCAACGGACTTAGGCTATGACTGGCAGACTACATATGACTTTGATATTACCACAGATTTAAACGCCCCCGCGGGCTTCCGTGACTGGTACGAAATGTCTGAGGGTGTTACACCGTATGAAATGCTTATCGGCGGTAACGGTTTTGTCGCAAAAATCGGCGGCGAGCTATACCGTGACAATTTCCATATGAGTATTAACAGCCGTATGGAAGGTGCAAGGGATAACGCCTTTGAGCTGGCTATCGGCTACAATCTCACAGGTATCAAGAGAACCGTTGACTTGACAACGTTCTGCACATATCTGCGAGGCTATGACATAAGCAATGGCGATTATGATAACTGGTTTGCCGTAGGCTGGGACCCGTCAACTCTCCCAAGACCGTATCCCCGTGAAGTGGTAAGAAGCACGAATTTTTTCTATGAACACCCCGAGTACGCAGAGGAAGGGCAGCTTGTCCGTGATACAATGCTGTTCTTCAACCAGAACTGCGCCCCTTTAGTCAGCTATGAGCTGAATGTGGTTGACTTACGGAGAAATCCCGATTACAAGATGTTTTCAAATAACTATCGGTTCAAGGTTGGCGATAAAGGCAGGGTATGGGACGAAAGACTGCAAGCGTGGCTTGAACTGGAAATCACAAGGACAGAGCATGATATCATCACGGGCGATTGTGTAAAGGTTGTTATCGGCACACAGAGGAGCTTCACACGCCCCGTAGGATATCAACCTGTTATATCAAGGGGCATAATCATACCAGACGCAGAAAAGGTTCTGGAGGGCATACCGCCTTTGTACTTCAACACTGCTGAAAATAAGCTTAGCGACTGGATAATCTACGGCACAGAGGGCGGCGTTGGAAAGCAGTCAGAAAATATGTGGCATGGGTCGCTGATTAACGGAACATTTGGCACAGAGGGTGAAATCCTTCCTTATTCTGCCCGTGTGGTAAATGAGACGTATTTTGACGTTTCTCAGTATAACAATGTTACTATTAACATCAATGAAGCATCTCTGATAGACGTATCTGTCGCATTATATGACGCAAATAAAAGCTTCTTAGGCGTTACTGGTTGGCAGTCAATTCCCTATGTTATCACGACTGATAACTGCGACTATATAAGACTGGTATTCCGATACAAAACTGATGAGGATATTCTTCCAGAAGATGTATCAGATATCATGCTCAATGCAGGGACAACCCCTAAGTCTTATGAGCCTTATGGGTATTATATACCAGTTACAATATCACACTCAGAACCCATATACTATGCAACGGGAAACGGCGATAGATACGGCACACAAGAGGGTATGTACCGATTTGCAGATGATGTACAGTCTCAGACGGTATCAATTCCCATAGACCACCCGTTGGAGGACGGGGAAAGTATCAGCCTTGCTGACACGGGTATAGATATACCAACGTATATCGGTGATAATACCCTTGATGTTGATACAACTATAAAGCCAAGAGTAAAGATAACTTACAAGGAGGGATAGAAATGAACAATGAAGATATACAGACACTAAAAGAATGGGCACTTTCAACGTTCGTTCAGAAAGATGCCTGTTCAGATCGGCATGAGAAAACTGACGAGAAAATCAATAATCTCATGATTGAACAGGGCAAAATGGGGACGAAGCTCTCCTTGATACTTTGGGTTGGCGGTACAGCCGCAGCCGCAAGTATCGGCAGTATATTAACATCATTATACGGCGTTATCTTCAAGTAAAGAAGGTGGCGCTCCGTGGACAAACAGTGTAAATCCTGCTACATTGAAGCGGAGTGGCAGAATAGGTATAATTTAGCGGTAAAACGCTTTGACAAATCAATACAAAAGGCAATGTCAATAACAATGATCGCTGTGATAGTTGCGCTTATCTGCGTGATTATCACAGCATATCTCGGAATGAAAGTTGTAAAATTCATGAGCGATTTTGAATATGTTGAGGAAACAACGTATTCAATCGAACAGGACAGAGGTATTAACACGGCTATAATCGGAGAAGAAAACGAGGTGAATATCAATGGCACAGAAGATAACTAAAACTGTAAAGAAGTATGTACGCAAGAAGCCCACAAAGTCCACGAAAAAGCCGAAAGGAGTATGATATGAAGTTCAAGGATAGACTGGCAAAGCTGATAGATGTAAAAACCATCGTCACGCTTACGCTTACCGCTGTATTCAGCTATTTATCAATTATCGGCAAAATATCAGCGGACAACTTCATGACAGTATTCACAGTTATTATATCGTTCTTCTTTGGCGTACAAATCGAGAAGAACAACAACCGAAAGGAGTGATATCATGGCAGATTATATCAGCCCCTTGTTCGATACAGGAGAGGAAGTTGACGAAGCTCTCACGGCTGGACTGCAAAGCAAGGCAGCTCTGGTCGATATCGTGGACGGAGGAGCCAAGAACAGGCTTCCTTTTAACGACCTTGCAGCTATCAAGACACAAAACACAAGCGGAACATGGAACGGCAATGCTTATACACACAATAACGGTGTAACATTTACCGTAAATGATGATTTTTCCGTTTCAGTAAACGGCACAGCCACAGGCGGTAACGCAGTGTTAGTATTATCACCTGTCGGCGGATTTACGGTAGAAGAAGGCAGTTGGATACTGTCAGGCTGTCCCGAGGGTGGCTCTGGTTCAAGTTATAGCATAGCTATTGCAGGAACGGTCAGCGATACGGGAAGCGCTGCGGAATTCACGGCTGTAACGAATAAGCTTGTCAGAATATACGTTATCAGCGGAACAACGGCGGACGGGCTTATCTTTAAGCCAATGATATGTTCAAAGGCTGAGTGGGATATCTCACAGGCATATCAGCCTTACAGACCGAGTTATCAAGAGCTTTATGAACGCATACTGGCTCTTGAAGGTGGCGGCACAGCAAGCCTCAGCATGGCAAGCCCACAATCAATTGAGGAAAGCCTTAACACCACCGAAATACCAGAAGAAGGGAGCGAAGAACGATGAACGCAGTCACACATCTGGAAAAAGTCATAACTGGTGAAGTTTCAGCCGTAACACACCTTGAAAAAGTCATAGCTGGCGAAACATCAGCCGTGACGTACACAGAGAAGGTTATCACTGGCGAAGCAACACCGATAACACACTTACAGAAGGTAATTGCAGGCGTTGAAAGCCCTGTAACACACCTTGAATACGTTTGGGCAGGCGGTGGAAAAGTACCTACCGAGCCGAAGTCCTGGGCGGATGTTCGGAAGATAGTCCGTGCCGGTAAAGCTCCCGAGCTCCTGCCTCTCGGCACATACTACAGCGTATGGGGCGACAGCACATCGAAAGCCATCGACCTTATAGCATACGATAAGCACTTCGACCCGTCACTCACAGCCAGAGGTTACACGCACAGCATCACACTCTGCGAGCGCGATCTCAGCGAGACGGTGCAGTTTGATGCTAACGAGGCGTTCCTTTATCTTGAGCAGGAACTCCCTGCCGGAACATACCGCTTTACGCTCCCCTCAGACTACGATGCTGCATACGGCGGAGGCAAGACATACTACTTCACATCGACGGCTTCAGTTCCTGTCGGTGGGCAGCTTGTATACACCTGGAGCTATCAGCAGTATCCCTCTAAGTGTGCAGGATATAGCTCAAGCATATCGGCAACTGCACTCTATAATGTCAATCTTACGGAATGGATCTCCGGCGAGTCTCCCGAAGCTACAGACCTCGGCACGATCAAGCTGAGGATGTCAGATCCCGAGAGCCCGTTCGGGAAGCTTAACTCTGTCAAGCGTGCAAGATACGGCAGCAATAACTACTATCAGAGCGGCATACGGCAATTTCTCAACTCGGACTCCGCAGGTGGTACCTGGTGGCAGCCGACAAACATATTTGACCGACCATACGGACAGAGATCAAGTGCAGGCAAGCTTACACAGCTGAGCTCAGACCTCAGGTCCGTGCTTGCAACGCCCGAGATAGAGTATATCACCTGCAACGACTTCGAGTTCGGAAGCCTCGGGGACATCCCCTTCAAGCTTCAGACACCGTATACGATAGCAGAGGATAAGATTTTCCCGCTGTCTCATACCGAGGTAAATCTCTCATCAGCTCCTAACGTCGGTGCCGTGCTCGATGCCTATGTCGGAGCAGGCAACGCGGGCAGAATTAAGAAAAGAACATCCAACAACACTGCCTACGTCTGGTGGTTGCGTACCCCGTACCCATCTAATGCCCACAACGAGCGCAACGTCAACACTTCGGGCGCGTTGGACATCAGCGGTGCGATCAATGCCTACGGTGCCCCGGCGGCTTGCATAATCCAGTAATCCAGATAATCCGACTCCGTCAGGAGGCGGAAAACACACAACAACTACAACAAAGGATGTAATATATATGTCAGTACCAAAGAATAAAAGGACAGAAAACAAGTTACAGGCTCTCAAAGAAACTCTTGACATGGTTAAATACACAATACAGATGTGCGAGAATGAAAAAATATTTCCGAAAAAGGCTCGCTGGAACCTTTGCAGTC
>Ga0326511_10000405_pt1 | contig 37353 bp, 58 predicted proteins | sample 0_2496_0518_D_FD_203701 | JGI IMG/M metagenome (GOLD analysis project Ga0326511, IMG submission 203701) | Bovine rumen microbial communities from UC Davis, California, United States - 0_2496_0518 | ecosystem: Host-associated > Mammals > Digestive system > Stomach > Rumen | place: USA...
TACGAGCTTATAACCGGGAATATTTTAGGAAAAGGCGGAAGGCTAAAAAGGCGGCGGAAAATGAAAAAAATTGAAAAGGTTTTGAAAATCAAACTGCGGAAAAATGAGGTTCCGGCCGGATTTGGCGACAAGTTATAAAAGTATTTTGAGGTGGGGTTATGGGAGTAGGCGAAATACTGGGAATAATAATAACCGTGATATTCGCCGTGATTATGTCAATTTTGGCAATAGGCGCGGCGATAATAAATCTTTTTGACAGGGAGCGCAAAGAAGACTATGAGCGACAAGTACAACAGACAGATAAGAAAAGCGATAAACAGTAAATACAAGTCGGCTTTTGATGAAGTGAGAATCTACATTGAAGCAAAAGCCCGGAGCGCGAACTTCTTTCAGAGGTTAAGAATTGCGGCGCGTTATGTCTTCAAAAAAGATTTTAACGCCTTTTTGTGAGGGTAGATTATGAGCGACGAGCCTAAAATTATAACAGACCGTAAAACATACCGCGTAACGCGGATTTATCCATGCTGCGCGACTTGTAAACACTCTTATGTAAGAATGGGAATAAGTTTGTTATGCAACAACCGCGAAGAGTGGGTAAAAGAATCTTGCGTAGAGCCTTTAGGAATCTGCGATAGTTACGAAAAGCAGGAGAAGGAAAAATGACGGAAGAGGAAAAGCAGAAATTAAACTTTATAGAGTTTGACCATAACGACCTTCATTTTGAATGTTTCAAGGGTGGAATGGTTGTCTATAAAGACGGTGAAAAAATCGGACAATGCTTTGATGTGTTTACAAAGTTTATGCCGCCAAAAGAAGACATAATAAAGTTTTGGGAAGCACTGACAAACGAGTTTATGAGTAGTTCGGAAAATCCGAACAAGTGAGGAAGTATGTTTGAGGCAGAAGAACTTTTTAAGAATAAACCAGTAGGTTATGAGATGAAGTCTGAAAAAGAAATCTATATTGACGGATTCAATGACGGCTATAACAAGGCTAATGAATGGCACAAACAAGAAGTCGATGATATTTATGATTTGATTTCAGAAGATTGGAGTGTTAGATATTTTATCTGCATTATGAAAGATAAAAGCCGAGTTACTGCAATAGGGAATTGTGATGAAGCTTGCAACGGAGAAGTAAGTGTAAACTTGTTTTTTGAACACGATGATGAAAAATACTACATTGATGATATTGTGTGGTGGAAAGAAATTGTACTTCCACTAGAGGAGAAATAAAGAATGAAGTTTGAAAATACAACAGTTACAGGAATTGAAAATGCAATAATCGGCTTGCGCTTGCCGATGTCAAAAAGTTTTGAGGACGCTAAAAGCGAGTCGGATTCTGTATTCATTCCCGGCGCAATATCGCAAATAAAAATTGGCGACGATGATTTGCGCATAGTAAACAATCTTTTGAGGGCGGACGGCTGCGGAAGAGCCGGAGAGCCTAACAGTAAGTTTATGCGCATGATTCATGTACAAGTGGCAATTACTGCGCCTCTTTACTGGTGGAAAGAGTTTGACACCTATAAAGTCGGTACAGTCGCAAATTCAACTTCTACTATGCACAAGTTAGCGTCAACACCAATTACAAAAGATTGTTTTGAAATGGATGATTTTCAGGATTTTGATTTGGAATCTCAAGATATGATTTTTCCATTGAAATCAACTTGGGAGTCCTTAATTAGTGATTTGGAATTTTGCAGAAAGAAATACAATGAAACAAAAGACAAACGCTACTGGAAGGAACTTATAAGACTTCTTCCTGAAAGTTGGCTGCAAACAAGAATGATTGATTGCAATTATGCGACATTACGCAATATTTACGCATGGAGACGCGGACACAAATTGACAGAATGGCACAGTTTTTGCGACTGGATTTGTACACTTCCATTACACGAACTTATAACGGCAGGAACGGAAACAGGAGACGCAAAATGAAAGAAGAAGTAAATCACCCGGAGCGTTACGGCGGTGATACAACTTATGAATGTATTAAGGTTCTTGAGGCTTGGTTGCCCGAAGAACAATATAAAGGGTTTTTAAGGGGAAATGCAATTAAATATCTTTGCAGGGTTGGAAAGAAAGATGAAATTGTTCAAGAACTTAAAAAAGCACAATGGTATTTAAATAAATTGATTGAGAAGGAGAAGAAAAATGGCTAAATTAATTCAAAAAGACAGGATGAATATTAGCAGAAAAGCGAGACATGCACTGGGGAAGCTATCTGCTTTGTTGGCGTTGAGGTCTGTCGACACAATAACATCTGACAGGGCAAGAGAATTGTGCGCAGAGTTATATTTGGCGATAGATTCTATCGTGGAAGAAATTGAAATGGCTGAAAGGAGAGATAAATGACAGAGCGTGAAAAGCATGATGAAAAGGTTCGTGAGTTGGTAGAACAAGCTAGAATTTTACTAGCGTGTAATTTTGGAGTAATACCACCGAAGACAGAAATCAATATTCAGGAGGTGTAGAAATGACTAAAGATGAAGAAATGGCAGAAGAATATGTAAATAATCAAGGAAAAGATAATATCCTTGATTTTGGAGAAAATCATATAGATGTCTCGTTTATAAAACGGGAAGCCTTTCTTGAAGGACTCAATGCAGGCAGACCGAAGTGGCACAAGGTTGCTGATGGAGATTTGCCAGAAGAAGAAGCAGAGTATTTTGTTATTTTTGAATCTGACGGAACTCTTTATAGAGGTTTAGAGAGTTATTATCCAGATACAAAAGAATGGTCTACTATCTGCAAGATTATTGCTTGGTGTGAGATACCGAAGTTTGAGGAGGAGTAAATTATGTCAAAATCAACATGCACAGACTTATGTGAACACTGTATTTACATAGAATGTGGCGATTTTATCTGTGATGTCACTGATGATGTTACCATCGTTGATTGGAAACCATTCCCTTGTGAATGTCCTGAAAACGCTTTGAATGACATGATTATGTGTGTTATTCACGATACTTTTGGATATGATAATAAAAAGCTGGAAGCAATGGATTTAAGATACGCTTGCATGGAAATGTAATTTAAGCCAGGGCGGTTGCCCTGGCGTTTGGAGGTGGTGGAAATATGGCGGACGAAAAGAAAAAAAGACGGGCGTGGCGGTGCGCGGGCTGGATGTGGGCGGAAGGCTACGGGAAGGCAGAAGATTTATGCTACTACGGCGATTGCCGGAACGCCGGAAGAAATTGAAAAGTTGAAAAAGGCGGCGGCGGCCGCTGGAAAGTCGGTTTCACGGTTTGTGCTGGACATGATTTAATTTTTCTTCAAATTGTGATATAATCTTTGCAGTGATTTACACGGAGGTTTATATGAACAAGGTTGGGAAATTCTTCAGGAATTTATTTTTTGTTTTGGCGGCTTTGCTGGTGGTGCTGATTATTGCTTTTAATATCGACACCAGGAAGAAAAAGGCTGCGGAAGTTCCAGCGGCTGAGGTTCCGGCGGTTGAAGATGCGGCAAATAAAACAGCTGATAACAAGCCGGAAGTTTATGTTTACTGGAACGGAATGCAGTCAGCTTTGGCAAGCCTTACAAAAATTAAGGATTCTGATAAATACTACGGAATTGTTTCTATTGCTGATTTTGAACACTTTTCTGATGATGATTATTTGAAAACTTTGGAAAGTGTTGAAAAAAGCGGAATCAGTTATTTAGCTGTTAGATGCTTAGACACTAACCAGGTTTTGGTTATTCATGATGTAAGTAGATACGGAACGGCAAGTTTTGGAACTATGAACGAGCGCGGGAACTTGCAAAAGTTGCTTTATTACTTTACTATCGAAAACGGAAAGGTTCTGCGTTTAACTGATGCAGAACTTGACGCGCTGGAAAGTGCGAAAAATTAAAACAGGCTTTTTTACCAGTCAGACATTCAGGCGGCTGACTTGCCTGCACGTTGATTTGTCGGCGTAAATCGTGCAGGGACTTAAAAAGAGGAATGGCATCCTAGTCCTGACGACAAGGGGCAAAATGCTATTAAGGGCAGTTTTCACTGCCCTTTTTTATTTTAAAGCGCGTTCATTGCGTCGTTGTAAAAGACTTGCATTTCCCTTGCGGCCATTTCGCTGGCGGGTTTAAGCCAGGGATTTGCCGGGGTGATTGTGGATTTATGCTTCATATTCAGGACCATTTTCTTTTTGAATGAGATTGCATCGCCGGATTTCCTGAATGATGTTACCTTAAAAACGCTGTTGTTATAGCGAACAAAACCGCCGGTATTTTTTGCGACAAAGGCACGGGCTACGGAATTGCTTTTCTTTGAGCCGTGGCCGGATGCCATTGGGATTATCTGCGATTTAATTTTTGAATAATACATTGAAGCTGATACGCGGTTTTTTGGATTTCCGCGGCGGGCGGTTACTGTCGGAATGATTAGGTTTCCGCCAGAAGAACTTCTTTTTGTTCCGCCGGATTCCTGACGGGCCATGTATTCAGCGCGATCTAATATTCCGGTGTAGCTGGCAAGGTTTACAACGGTGTTTGCCTGCTGGCATTTGGTATAGCGCACGCTGTTTGCCGTAAAATTATTACGGGTAATGAAATTCTTGTGAATGTTTTCTTTTGCGTATTCTGACGCCTTAAACGCTGCCTGGTTCAATGACAGGGCGGCGGCTTTAATCATTGTGCGGTGCGCGTCGTCGTATGCTTTGGAAAATGTGTTGAATGTTTTAATTGAACTCATGGTTTTATTTTTGGGCGGGTCTTATAAAAACGCAATAACAAAAAAAATGTCCGTGCATGGAACACGGACTTGTGATTCACCCGAAGGAAGCATCTTCAGATACTTAAAAATATAACACATTTAGCGTTTTTGTCAAGGTGGAAAGAAATTCACGCTATATGTGGGGAATTTTCCACAAGTTTTCCACTCTTGTGGATTGATATGAGTACTCACGGGGATGCTGAAACAAGTTCAGCATGACGGGTGCAAGCTCAGCACGGCAGGTAAAGGAAAATAAAAGTTGATGTTATAGCGTTATTTATAGTTTGAATTGAAAATGAAAACTATGGGCATACTTTTAGACGATCCAGACGGAATCGGAAATTTAACAGGAAAGCAATATTGGGAAGTGCAGCTGAGAAACAAAAAGGTTCTGCTGCAGAAGGTGCAGGAAGGAATTTTGTATTTGTCTTCTGCTTCCGGCGCAAACAATATTGTTTCTTACACTATCGACACAGGACAGGATAAACAGACTGTTACACGCGCCGACTTGTCTTCTTTGAAATCACTGGAATTTAATCTGCAGAAAGAAATTGCGGCTTTGGAAATGCAGCTTTATAACAATGCGCCGCGAATAATTCAGCCGGGGTATTGATATGGGTTTGTTTAATTTTGGAAAAAAGAAGGAATCTCAGATAATGGCAATGCCGGAAAAAACGCTGAATAATTACGGCGTTTATCTGCGTGCTTTGGCCGGTGATTCCTGGAACGGTTCAAAGTTTGCGGGCAGCTTTGGCCCGATTGACGATTTTACTTTTGTTGACTACTGGACACTGAGAAAAAGAAGTTTACGTTTATTCCGGGAAAACATTTACGCAAAAGGTATTATCCGCCGTTTAATCTGGAATGAAATTCACACTGGACTTGTGGCAAGTCCGGTTCCAGAAAGTTCAATTATCTGGCCTAAAGAAGATCCGACTGCACGGGAAGAAAAAGGCGTTCGTTTTGGTGAAGAAATTTCTACACAGTTCAATTTATACGCAAATACACCGACTGTTTTTGACTGGGGAAAGCATCGCAATTTTGGTGAGTTCCAGGCACAAGTTCGCTTTGAATCTTTGGTTTGCGGCGACGGTATTATTATTTCAAGAATTGACAAAGACACACAGCTCCCGCGCTGGCAATGGGTGAACGGCGACAATATCAGAACGCCGGATAATTACTCATGCCCACCGGGCGGATATATTAAGCATGGTGTTGAGTTTGACAAGAACGGAAAAAAGATTGCGTTCCATGTTAGAAGCGAGGTAAACGGAACGGTTACTTATGAGCGTGTTCCGGTGCGCGGTAAACATTCCGGCCGTTTAATCAGCTGGATGGTTTACGGTTCAGAAACGCTTCTGGATGATACACGCGGGGAACCATTCCTGGCTGATACTCTTTATATGCTTAAAGACCTTGACCGCTACCGTGATGCTGAAACACGCGCTGCGGTTGTTAATGCCATGCTTGCCTACTTCATTGAGCGTGGCGGCAATAATACGACTTTCACACGTCCTACTGACGGGCTTGCTTCCCGCTTACGGCCGAACAATATTGAGCCTAAAGGCTACATGGAAGAAGGACCGCGACAGGAAATTAAAATCACTGAACCTGGCACGATTTACGATAATCTTTTGCCGGGTGATCATATTCAATCATTCCAGACTAACAGACCTAACGTTAACTACTCCACTTTTGAACAGGCTGTTTTAAGCGCTTTGGCTTGGACTCACGGCATTCCGCCGGAGATTTTAATGCTGAAATTTGGCAGCAACTATTCTGCATCACGCCAGGCAAATAATGAATTTGAAGTTTATCTTTCACGCCAGGTAAAGAAAAATGCTGATGATTTCTGCCAGCAGATTTATGAACAGTTTGTAACTCAGGCGGTTTTGACCGGGCAATTAAATCTTCCTGGATTCATTGGCGCTTACAATGATGTTTCAAAATGGCGGATGATTTCTGCATGGCTTAGCTGCGCATGGATTGGCTTGAATCGTCCGGCTGTTGACAGGCAGAAGGAAGTTTCTGCTAGTCAAACGGCGCTTGATAATGGACTTTCAACATTTGACATTGAAGCAAGAAGAACCTGCGGTTTGAGCTTTGCCCAGGTTATGCAGACGCAAAAACGCGAACGCGAGCTTATGGAGCGCATGGGATTCACGCCGCACGTTGACGAAGATAACAACGGAAAGCCTGCTTATTCTTCCGGCAATAAGGATGATGGCGGCGAGGATGGCGACGATGGAAACAACGGAGCCATTTAGCTGGCTGAAACATGAAGCTGAGCTGAAGCGTGAAATTGACGCTTTGGAAAAACTGGTTGCGGAACTTAAAGCGGATCTGAAAGAAAAGAACGGTTTAGTGAGCGACTGGAAAAAACGCGCGCTGGCGGCGCAAACGGCGGTAATGCAGGCGTATATGATTGCGCTGCGTGAACGCTGGAACGCCGCCGAAGATATAAAACCGCCGATGGGCGTTCTGGTCTGGTGCCAGAGTTATGGCGGGGTTCAGAAAGCTGCGTTTTTTGTGGAGGGTGAAACATGGTACACGGAAGACCACAAGAAAATGCACGTGGAATGGTGGCAATATTTGCCATTACAGAAATAAAAGGAGGATGCTATGGAAAACATGGATAAAGAACTCTTTTTGAAAATGTATGCGGACATACAGGAAAACAGCAAGGTAATGGCAAGGGTTGAGGAGAAAGTTAACAACATTGTAGTTGTGACTGAACAGCAGCAGAAACAAATAAACAAGCTCATTGAAGATAATATTAAAAACCAGCAGGACAAAGAGGAACTGAAAAAAATCAGCAATAAACTTGACGGGGCTTTAACAAGAATTGATTCGCTGGAAAAAAAAAGCGGTCAAGTTGCGTTGGGGGCCTGGAAGAAAATAGGACTTGTAATTCTTACGGTTGTAGTAACGGCCGTGACAACGGGCGTAATAACCGCAATTACAACAGTGCTAAATAAATGAGGTAGAAGAAATGGCTGAAGAAATCAAAGATGTTACCAGTGATGAAGCTGGAAAGGACGAAAAGAAATCTAAAACCGGAATTAAAAATCTTTCTAAGCTGGGAATTATCCTGGCAACGGTAGAAATGATTGCTATTCCGGTTTTGAAATGGGCCGGCATCCTGAAGGAAGTTGACATTGGCGATGTTATAAAAATTGCCATTGGACTTGTAGCAGTGTGGACGCCGGGCTTTATTTCCATCTGGCTGGATAAGATTGCGGCCGCATTTATTGCAAAGTTTACAGGCAAGGTTGAAGACAGTTCCAGCGGCGAGGTTTTGCAATGAAAGCGATGTTAATTTTGTGCGGCGTGCTTTTTCTTCTTTTGGTGATTTTTATTTTGCTTTTCGTGATATTTCGTAATAAGGCGAAAAGTTACAAAGAGAGTTACCAGGAAGCGCAAAAGCGCAATGAAGAATATGCGGCTGAGCTTGGAAAGACAAAGGCTGCAGAATGGATTAAAAGCGACGAAAGGAAAAAGACGGATGAAAAGATTAAGGAAACTAACAGCAAAACTGGCCGTGATAAGTTTGATGCTATTAACGACGGGTTGCGTAACAACGGAAATAAAAACTAGAACTGTAGTTCCTGCTGTTGATTGGCCGGTATTTCCGGATCCGTCAGGAATTGTTGTTTATGACGATGTTACCGACACGGTTTCTATGCCGCTGGAATTTTACGAAAGAATCTATGAATACAAGCTGCGGGTGGATGAAGCTGAAAGGGTTTATCTACTGCAGAAAGAAATCTTTGAAAAGGATAATCCTGAAAAATAAGCGGAGGGCATTAAATGAATTTAGCGGAGTTTTTGAATAAGTACACCGGAAAGAAAGTGGACTTTGACAAGGCTTATGGGGCGCAATGCGTTGATTTGTTCCGGCAGTATTGCCAGGACGTTTGGCAGATTCCGCATACTGGCGGCGTGGAAGGTGCAAAAGACTTGTGGCTGAACTATGACAAGATGCCTGGCGAAAAGGAATATCTTTCAAAGGTGACAGGTTTACCGGCCGCCGGGGATGTTGTTGTTTTTAATGCTACGAAAACAAACAAATATGGTCACGTGGCTATTTTTTTAGGCGCGATTGATTATGAAAACATTCTGGTATTTGAGCAGGACGGCTTTAAGCAGGATGGCGCAAAATACGGAACCAGAGGTTTTGACAATATTCTGGGATTTTTTAGAAAAAAATGATTGAAGTAATTATTGGCATTGTCATTTTTCTTTTTGGTGCTTTTTTTGCTTTTGGGGCTGCGTGGGTAAATTATGAAGAACACAAGGAAAGAAAAAGAGAATTAAAAAAGGCTAAGGAAAATTAAAAGACTGCTAAGGCGTTATGTTATAGCGTTTTTAATTGTCTGGCTTGAAAATGGGTACTATATGAAAGAGGTTTTGATTAACAAACAGATTGGTTCTGACTGGTGGGAGGAAGGCATCACGGCTGACTTTGTGCGCGATGAACTTAATGCCGCCGGTGATGATGAAATCAGAATCACTATTGACAGTCCTGGTGGAAGCGTTTGGGATTGTATTGCGATTTATAACACTATCCGTGACTTCTGCAGAAATCATAAAAATAAAATTACTACATACATTGTGGGCATGGCGGCAAGTTCTGCCAGCGTGATTGCGCTTGCAGCTCATAACGTTAACAGCAATAACAAGATTATTGTTGAAGATAATTCTGTTTATATGATTCATAAGGCATGGCAGATTGTAATGGGTAACGAAGAAGATCTTGCGGAAGCTGGTGAAGCTCTTAAAAAGATTGATAACGTTATTGCTTCTGCTTACGCAAAAAGAACCGGACGCGACACAAAAGCCCTGCTGAATGAAATGAGCAAGGAAACCTGGCTTTATGGTCAGGAAATTGTTGATGAAGGTTTTGCGGATGAAGTTATTTCTGCTTCTGACAATGCGGAAGAAAGTGAAGAAAACATTCTGACACTTGCCCAGGCAAAGGTTACTTCTACACGCGAGCAGATGAAGGCTATTAGCGCAAAAGAGTTTATGAACAAGGTTGCGGCTTGCGCGACTATGGAAATTCCGGGCGGCAAAAAGCCCGTAAATAATAATTCTGCGAAAGCAGAAAATGGAGGGCTGGAAGTTATGACAGCTGAAGAATTTAAAAAGGCAAACCCTGAAGCATACGCTCAGGTTGTTGCTGAAGCAAAAGCCAGTGGTGTTCAGGAAGAAAGATCACGCGCTGACGCTTTGCTGAAGATGGGTGAAGTTGCTGGCTGCCCGGAGGTTGCCGCTTCTTTCATTCGTGATGGGTCAGCCGTTGCAGAAGATAAGGTTCAGACTACTTTCTTTGAAAAGAGAGTTGCAAAAGCTAATCTTGATGCACAGGCTAAAGACGAAACAACTATTCCTGCGGCAGTTACACCAAAGGACGACGGCCAGGTTGATGAAAAAGAAATCATGGCTGCTTTTGAAAAGGAAATAGGAGCTTAAAATGGGACAGATGGCTGGAAACATTGAAGTGAAAAATCACAATCCCGATAACCTTTTTATCGGTAACAATAAGTTTGTAAGCGGCACTGTAAAACTTGCAGCTTCTGGAACTGCAAAAGACGGTTATGTTCTTACGCATGACCTTACAAACAATGTTTGGGAAGTTGCAACAGCTTCTACAATCGACGATGGACTTCCTATGGGAATTCTTGCTACACGCGACGACATTGTCAATACAGATTCGTCAAACCCAGCTTCTTTTGCTGGTCAGCGCATTTGTATTGCCGGTGACGTAAACAAGAACCTTTCTTCTATCGGAGGAACAGGTCTTACAGATGTTCAGGGTGAATACCTGCGTGTTCAGGGAATTTACAACATTGATGCAAAACAGATTGGCACTTTTGACAATCAGTAAAACAGGAGAAGAAAATGGATTTTTTGAAAGCCGTTCTTAAAAAGTTCACTGAAGATGCGCGCATGAATAAGCGCGGATTCTTTACAACTTTCTTTAAAACTACACCTGAAGATTATACTGACGGTGAATATGTTGAAATTGACATTGAGCGTTCAGGCGATTATGTTGCGCCTACTCTCAAAGATGCACGCACTGGAAGCGTTGTTATTGATGAAGACGTTTTCACAGAAAAACGCTTTAAGCCACCTTATGCTGCACTTTCAACACCGGTTCCACTTATGGACCTTTTGCAGCGCCAGCCTGGCGAAAGCGATACTGCAGAAGTACGCGGCCAGTGGTTTGGTAGACTTGTAAACAAACTTACAAAGTCGCTCAGTAAGTTCCATCGTATGTTCAAAGAGAACATTGAACTTCAGTGCGCTCAGATTTTGCAGACTGGCGTTGTAACACTTAAAGACGCAAACGGCGCTGACGTTTACACTTTGAACTTTAACGCAAAGGGAACACACATTGTAACAAACACAAACAGCTGGGATGGAAACTCTGCTGATCCTATCGGTGACCTTCAGGGTCTTTGTGATGTTATCAATGACGATGGTAAAGCTACACCACAGATTGCTATTTTTGGTGCTACAGCTTGGCAGCATTTCATTTCTAACGCTGCTGTTAAAGATATGGTAAAGCGTGACGGAATGAACCTTGGTGCATTGAACCCAGGCCTTCTTAACAAGGGCGGCCGCTATATGGGTTACATTGACGTTTCTTCATACCGCCTTGAATGCTGGGTTTACAACGATTCTTACAAGCGTGTTGACGGTTCAACAGTTTACAAGTTCCTTGATACAAACAAGGTTGTTATTACTACAGCTATTGAAGATCTGGACTTCCGTATTGTTTTCGCCGGCGTTCCTACACTTGGAATGAAAGAACCTTTTGCTTCTGTAATTCCTTCAGAAGTAACATACGACGGATTTATCCGCTGCCATAACCGCGTATTTGAAGACGCTACACAGGACACTTATACAGCTGAATCAAAGATGCGCGCACTTGCCATTCCGGTTTCTATTGATCGCTTTGGTTGTTTGACAGCAGTACACTAATCCTTTTTGGGGGCGCTTATATGAAAACTTATAAGATTGCTCCCGGAAAAAGCCTTGTGGCAAAAAGCCGCGTGTACGGTCCGGGAGAAGTAATTACTGAAGATTGTTTTGGTGACAACAAAACAATTACTGAGCTTTTGAAAAGCGGAAGCATTTTGGAAGCATCTGAAAAAGCTGCTGAAAAGACAGAAAAGGAAGATGTTAAGGAAAACTTAACAACTGACAAGAAATCTAAGAAAGCGGCAAAAACTGAAGGCACTGAAGAAAATACTTCCGGTGCTAAGGCTGAATAATGGGATTAAGGGAACTTGCACTGGCTGATACCGCTATTACTCTGGAATCAGCCGATGGCGGAACAGCAGCATTTACATTAAGTGACAATAACGGACATTCCTGGTCTATCACCGGCATTGTCGGTGACATTGGATTCCTTGTTGATACGGATGGAAACGCTGTTGCCGGGAGGACAGTCTGGGCAAGTTTCCGTTCAGACAGAGTGACGATTGACGGGAAAGCCAGGGAACCTGAACGCGGGTGGTCATTTAGTTACACTGATTTGACGGGCAAAAAATGGGATCTTAAAGTGCTTTACAGCGAACCTGACAGAACGCTGGGAATCACTAAGATTTATCTGGTTTTGAATTTAAGCGGTAGTTGATATGGCAGAGATAAACGAGCTTTTAAGCACACCTGATAACATTGAAACTATCCGTGATACTGTTGCGGCGATTTTGGCGATTGAGCTGGAACACCAGCACGAACTTGCTGTTGAAGCCGGGGACGTAAACGCGCGTGATTATGACGTGGGCGTTTATGTGGAAAATGATGATCCGATTCAACAGGTAAATGCAGACAGTAACCCTTTTCCGCTTGTAAACGTTTCGATTGATGCAACGGATTCAGACAAGGGTTCTACTACAGTAAACAAGCATAATATGACTACAAAGATTATGCTTGATGTTTACGCTACCGGAAACACTTCCAGCAGCGAGGATGCCGGAACTAAGGCATCACTTAAAGCCTGGAAAACAGCGCGCCTGGTTAGAAACATTATAGGGGCTGAACCTTATACTTATTTGAGTTTACAGGGTGTTGTTACAGGACGAGATATGACGAGCTTCCAGGCTGGTGAGCCTGCAAACTCTACGAGCGCAATTCGCGTGAAAATGATTAGGATAACTTTGGAAGTTACCTATATTGAAGATGTGGCAATTACTGGTGGTGTTTTGTACGAGTTAGGCGGAACGCTAACCATAAGCGACAAAGACGGTCACGTTTTTGTTGGATAAATTAGAAAACTTTTTGTTTTAAGGAGATAGCAATGGGTGTAACAGCTAGTGCTATAAGCCGTGTCACAGGTGTTGAAGTTTCTTATAAAAACTTCAATGTTGGTGCGGCTGCAATGCTTCCGCAGCGTTTAGCAATTATCGGTGTTGGTAATACCGGTGTTGACTACTCTACGGAAAAATACGAAGTGGAGGCCAGTGCGGCTGACGTTGCCGAAAGATACGGTTACGGTTCACCATTGCATCTGGCCGTGAAACAGCTCTTTCCGGTTTCTGGAAACAGCGCAACTTTCCCGGTAACAATTTACCCGGTTAAGGCTGGAAATTCTGACGTTGCGGCAGAAGGTTCTATTGCAATTACAGGACCTGCTACAAAGGCCGGAAGCGGTACAGTGACAATCGGCGGCATTGAAGCCGATTTTGCAGTTACTAAGGGTGAAACTGCGGTTGAACTTGCAACTGCTCTTGTGGGCGCAATTAACGCCGTTCTGGATATGCCGGTTACTGCCGCTGTTGATTCAGAAGATACAGCAAAAGTTGTTTTGACTGCAAAATGGAAGGGTGCTAACGGTAACAGAATTCTTCTGGGCGCTGAATATGACGCTGAAGGCATTACTTTGACACTTTCTGCAATGGCTGATGGTGCCGGTGTCCCTTCTGTTTCTGGTGCTTTGGCTTTAATCAATACTGTTTGGGAAACAATGATTCTTAACACATTTGATTACAACGATTCTGGACTTTTGAATGAAATCTTTGAGTTTGGAAACGGCCGCTGGGGTACTCTTGTAAAGAAGCCTATTCTTTGTGCTACAGGATGTGTTGACGGTTATTCTACACGTACTGCAATTACTGATTTGCGTACAACAGACTATATCAACTTCCTTGTTGTTTCTGTTGGCTCTAAAGAATTGCCGTGGGTAATTGCTGCAAAGGCAATGGTAAACGATATTCTTACAACAGCTGATTCAAACCCAGCACAGAACTATAAAGGCCTTTTGACAGGTCTTAAAGCCGGCGCTGATTCAGCCCAGGAAGATTACACTGTAAGAAATATGTCGGTAAACAAGGGTTCTTCTACTAACATTAAGAATGGTAGTGTTGCCCAGCTGAACGACATTATCACAATGTATCATCCGGCTTCTGAAGGCAAATATCCTTCAAAACGCTATGTTGTAGATTTAATCAAACTTATGAATGTTGTTTACAATGTTCGTTTGATTATGGAAGCTGATTCTGTTGTGGGTGCGCCGCTTGTTTCTGATACAACAGTAACAACTAACCCTTCTGCAATTCAGCCTAAGACTGTAAAGGGATGGTTTGCAAACCTTGCAAACAGCCTGGCATTGAAGGCACTTATCAGCGATCAGGACTTCACAAAGAAGAACACTGTTGTTGAAATTGACAGCGAGAATCCAAAACGCCTGAACGTTTCCTTCCCGGTTAAACTTTCCGGCAACGTGGAAGTTGCATCTGTTGATGTACTCTTTGGATTCTATTTAGGATAAGGAGGAAGAAATGGCTGGCGGACCAATAGAAAGTATTGTAATTGCTGGAAGACGCTTCACTACTGATGGTGAAGATACCTGCGAAATTACTTATTCAGGATATGACAACGAAGTGAAGCCTAACGGTGACGGTACACAGCGCATTGTTAAAAGCGTTCATACCGGTGCTATTGAAGGCTTGAACCTTGTTATTGATCCAGCGCGTGATGATATGGAGTTCCTGAAGGAAATGCAGGATTCATGCGAGTTCCTGGAAGTTTCTGCAAGTTTGGTTGACGGAACTGTTATTAACGGTTCTATGCAGCTTACTGATGCGATTGCCCTTGATTCAAAGGAAATGACAGCTGAAGTAACTTTGAACGGAACCTGCGAAAAACTTTAATTAAATAAAAGGCATCTGCGGCATTCCCTCCCACCCATGCTGCAGATGCTTCTACTTTTTAGGAGATTATTATGGCTGATGAAAAGAATGTTGCTATGAGTGACGATTTAGCGGTAACTGAGTTTAACCGCTGGGCTGAAGAAAACGGAATTGATGTTGATACAACTTCAATGAATGATGAAGAAAAATCAACTTTTGACAGCCAGAAAAGAACTATCGTAAAATCCATTGCAAAGGGTCAGACTGTTGTTAATGACAATGACGATCTGGAAATTACTTTAGGCGCGAAAAATCCGGAAGGATATGCCGGAACAAAACTTGTATTTAAGGCGCCTTCTGCTCAGGCTTATTTGGGAATGGATAACTTTAAGGCTAACCAGAACGTGCATAAAATGGTTGCTTATATGTCGGCAATGACCGGAAAAGATATTGCTTACTTCAGCAAAATTGCAAACGCTGACTTTAAGCTGTTTATGGCGGTTGCCACTTTTTTTATTACAAACTAAGCGTGGAAATCGCTTATAACGGTAGCAGGAAAAGGGTTCAGGCGGCGGCAGGTATTCCGGTAATGATTCGTGAGATTTACACTACTTATCATCTGCCGGTAATGCCTAAAGAATTGACTTTGGCGGATGTTCACTTCTGGTATGATCCGCTTATTCCTGAACTTGTGAAAATGCAAAATGAAAATAAGAAAAATAAAAAAGTAAAAAAGTAAACATACTTGCTAGGGGCCGTTTCTGTTGTTAATGGAAGCGGCCTTTTTAGTTATAGCGTTTTTCTTCTTTTGGGGTGAAAATTAAAGCATGGCAAACAGATATAAAATAGCGACTGAATTTACGCTGATTGACAATGTAACAAAGAAATTAAGAAGCATGGGCGCGCTGGGTGACGGTGCCGGAATGGCGTTGAATAAAAGTTTTGCGGCTGCCCAGGAGCGTGTTAATAATTTTGGAAGAAGCATTGCAAACGCCGGAAAGATGGCTGCCGGGCTTGCTACAGGTGCGTTGGTTGCCGGTGTTGGTGTTGCTACTAAGCAATTTATTGATTTTGACGAAGCCATGCACGGGGCCGGCGCTGCGTTCAGTGATATTGATTCTAACGCTGCGGATTTTACTGACAGGCTGCAGGTGATTGGAAAGGCGGCGCGTGAGGTTGCGGCATCTACTGAATTTGATGCTTTGCAGACGGCTAACGCAATGGCTACATTGGCGCGGGCTGGTGTTGACAGTCAGAATTCTATCGCGCTCTTACCTGGTGTTGCTGATTTGGCAACAGCGGCTTGTGTGCAGCTGGATGAAGCTGTTGGAATGGCTGTTGGCGGTCTTAATAAAATGGGAATGATGAGTAAAGATCCGCTGATTCTGGCTGAGAACATGAAGCATTTAAGCGATGTTATGGCTTATACGGCCGACAGTGCAAACATGAGCCTGATGGATGTTTCTGAAGCCATTTCACAGGGCGGAGATTTCTTTAAGACTGCAAATAATAATTTGAATGTGTTCAGCGCAAGTTTAACAGCCCTGGCAAACAATACTATTGTGGGTGCGGAAGCCGGCGTTCACTTGCGAAACATTATGACTAATCTTTCTGCGCCTACGGCTAAGGCTGAAAAGGCTTTGAATGAACTAGGCATTCAGACAACGGATTCAAACGGAAATCTTCTTTCCCTTACGGATATTGTGGGACAATTTGCCGGTGCTTTGGATGGCATGGGTGATGCTAAAAAGAATGCTTATCTTTATGACATATTTGGAAAACAAAACCTTCGTGCAATAAACGCGCTTATAGATACCGGTGCGGATGCAATGCGCAATTATGAAGAAGCGGCCAGTAATGCTACCGGAAGCGCGGCAAGTAAAGCGGCGGCTATGCGTTCCAGCATTGGAAACCAATTAAAGGTTTTAATGTCGGAATTGACGGAACTGGGCTTTAAGTTTGTTGAAGCGTTCCAGGTTGACGGTCAAAACCTTATTCAGTCTTTAACAACGGCAATTCATAATTTTGCAAACAGCGGGGCTTTAACTCAGGTTGCGGAAACTATAAGAACCATTGGAAGCATTATTGGCAGCGTGATTCAAGTTATATGGGCTTTAAGAGGGCCGATTATTGCGGTAACTGCTGCGGTAATGGCTTACCGGCTTGTTATGGATGGAACGGTCCTGGTAATGACCGCTTATAAAACTATTGTCGGAATTGTAAAAGGCGCTGAGCTTGTTATGGCAACGGTTAAGGGAACTGCTACAGCGGCAACTACTGCAGAAACGGCGGCTACTACAGCGGCAACGGGCGCACAGGTTGGATTTAATGCGGCGATTGCGGCAAACCCGATTGGCCTTATTATTACGGCCATTGTGGCTTTGATTGCTGCCATTGTTGCGCTTGTTATGAACTGGGATACGGTCAGCGCAAAAATTAAAGAATTCTTTGGCTGGGTTGCCGGGGTTGCGGTTGGAATCTGGGAAGGCATTGTGGGCGCGTTTAAGGCGTTTGGCGAGTGGATAGGCGGTGTATTTACCGGCATTTGGGAAACTCTTAAAACAGCTGTTGGCGGTGCTTTGGACTGGATCAGTGAGAAATGGGCGGCCATTACTTCTTTCTTTACGGGCGGCGGCATAATTCAGGCTATAAGAAATATAGGCGCTTCTATATTCAACTTTATTATTGCGCCGGTTCGCAAGGTGCTTGAACTGGTGTCAAACATTCCAGGCGTGGGAAAACTGGCTGATAAAGGCCTTGACGGGCTGGATGCGCTTGAATCAATGATTCGCGGGGATTCTGCAGAAATTGCTAATTCTACACCGACACAGACACCTGCAGGCGTTGCGGAATATTCTAAGACGGTTACAAATAACAATAACAGTTCTGTTACAATCGGACTTGCGCCTGGATTGCAGGCTAATAATTACCAGCCGGCGCCGGAAGTTACGATTCAAAGAACAAGGTCGGGTTCGTTCTAAGTTTGCGTTATAGCGTTATTTACGGTTTTGACTGAAAATAATGCTATGGCGTGGAATGAAGAAATAACAGAAGCGGCTTATAATTCGCCTTCTGGTAAAAGACAGACTTTTATTTTTGAATCGGTTTCCAGGGAAACTGACCTGAAAACTGCGGCATATACATTCCCAGAAATGGACGGTCAGGAGATTCAATCTTTAGGCGTTGGCGGCCGCCGGTTCCCGTGCGTTTGTATTTTTACCGGTGAAGATTGTTTGAAGGAAGCTGATGCTTTTGAAGAACTTTTGAAAGAACGCGGAAACGGGATTCTTGAACATCCGATTTATGGGCGTGTTGATGTTGTTCCCACTGGTACGATTAAAAGAAGTGATGATTTAGTTTCAAAATTAAATGAATCTACTATCGAAATTACTTTTGCAGAAACTATTGTCTTAAAGAATTTTCCTGACAGCAGTATTCTTGGCGCTGACCAGATAAATGCAGCCCTGGGAAGTTTTGACGATGCGGCCGCCGATGAATTTTCAGGACTGATTGAAGGCAAAAGCATAACCGATAAGCTGCAGCTTAATTCTATTGCTGATACTCAAAAAAAATCTATTTACAAAGACTTTTCTTCTTTTGTGGATTCCATCGGAGATGCAGCTGACGGCATCCGCCAGAAAATGAACGATACAAAGGCTGCTATAAATCAGCTTACAAAGGGCGCTGATACTCTTGTAAACAATTCTGCGAGCTTTGCGCGGGCTGTTTTGCAGCTGGCGCGTTTTCCTTCTAAGGTTGCGGTTAGCGCAATGCAGAAAGTTACCGGCTACATGACAACTATTACCAGCATTGTGAATAATGCTAAAAAAGATCCGGTTGGTATAAATGCGATTAAAAATCAGTTTGCGGTTACAAACGTTGCTTGGGCCGGTATGGTTGCGGCTTTAAGTTCCGGCGTTTCATTGACTGCAGAAGAACAAAAAGGCGCAAGTGTTCCGACTGTTGGTGGTAATGATGGAAGTTCCGGCGGCGGTCAGGTTGCTAACGGCGCAATGAAAAGCCGGGCTGAAGTTATGGAAGCTGTTGCGCAAATTGAAAGCGCTTTTGTTGCTTATAAACAATATTGCGATAAGATTGTTGCTACTGATTCATTTGTAGATTGTTCTGACACATACGAAAATCTTTTGAATGTTGTTGTTTTGTCAGAAAAACTTTTGATTGAAAATTCATTCAGTTTGCCTTCTGTAAAAATTATTAAACTGGACCGTGACAGGCAGGTGGTTGAATTACTTTGTCAGCTTTATGGCGAAGATGGCTTTAACCGCATGGATGAATTTATAAATGACAATGCTTTGACAGCTGATGAAATTGTTTGCCTTCCGATGGGGCGGGAGGTGAAATATTATGTCTAAAACTCATACAGTAAAAAGCGGCGACACACTGGGCAAAATAAGCATTCAGTATTACGGCCGTTTTACTAAGTGGAATGACATTGTAAAAGCTAATCCACAGCTGGCCGGAAGAAAGACTGCGCCGGATGGTTCGCCGTTGATTTTTGCCGGGGATGTTTTGCTTATTCCTGAAGATGTGCAGCCACCTAAAGCCAGCGCGCCGATTCAGGCAAAACAAACTATTGTTTTAGATCCTGACGCTAAAAAGGATCTGGCTTTGTTTGTTGACGGCGTGAAGTTTACCGGATTTACAGGCTATACAGTTACCAGCGCGGTTGATACTTTTGATGCCTTTTCTTTTTCTTCTCTTTGGGATTCTTCTAATAAAAAATGTCGCGAGATTTTCCGGCCATTTACTTATAAACAATGCACGGTTTTTTATGATTCTGAAATGATATTCCAGGGCATTTTATTGCCAGCGGTTCCATCTGTAAGCGACAACGGAAATACAATTACAGTTCAGGGTTATCCGCGATGCGGGATTCTTGCAGATTCTTGCTTGCCCGATTCTTTATATCCGCCGGAATATAACGGTTTGACTTTACAGGCTATTGCTAACAATGTTGCCGGGCCGTTTGGCGTCACAATTTTGACAAAGTGCGACTGCGGGAACAGTTTTGAAAAAGTTGAAATTCAGCCGGAAGATAAGGTTCTGGACTTTTTGAAGAAGCTGGCGGAACAGCGCGGTGTATTTTTGAGTAACAGCCAGGACGGTTCTTTGATGCTTTGGAAGCCGGAAGAAGAAGCTGTTAGCGCAACTTTTAAGGAAGGCGAAGCGCCTTTTGTGAGCTGCACGCCGACTTTTGATGGTCAGAATATGTATTCCCATGTGATTGGTTTTTCAAAAGTTGAAGGTGACAAAGACGCTGAAAAATATTGTTACGAAAATAAACTTCTGCAGAAAGCAGGTGTTTTGCGTGTATTTGCAAAAACCATTGATGATGCGGATTCAGGTTCACTGGAAAATGCAACTAAGGCGACAGCCGGAAGAATGTTTGCAAACAGCGTGAAATATGAGCTGGTGGTTAGTGGGCATAGGGACAGAACCGGCAAACTTTACAGAAAAAATATGTGCGTTTCTGTTTATGCGCCGGATGCGGAAATTTACCGGGAAACTAAATTTCAGGTTGATGAAGTGACTATGACTAGAAGTGACAGTGACGGTGAAAAGACAAAGTTTTCACTTGTTTTGCCTGGTGCGCGTGACGGCAAGCTGCCGGAGAGGTTCCCATGGGAAGAATAGGAAAAAACTTAAAGGCTGAAATAGATCAGTACATAGAACAGTGTATTGAAACCCGCCTGGGCTACAATCAAAGTGCTTTTACTTATGGGCCTTCTGGCGATGATTCGCCGCCAGTAAAGGACGACAGGATTGTTCTTGTTCAGGTTGACGGAACAGGAAAGTTTGTTGCTGCAGGCGTTTTGACAGTTTCGCAAGGTGCAAAACCTGGCGAAAAGATTTTGTTTTCACGCAATGCGGACGGTGAAGTTCAGGCAGTTTTGAAGATGCTGGAAGACGGCAAAGTGGAGCTTAAAACGCCGGAAGAAATAAAGGTTGAAAACGACAAGGGAATAACAATAAAAAGCGGCGCTGATATGTCGCTTGATGCTTCCAGTGGAAAGATGGAAATAAAAAGTACTGAAACGACTTTGACGGGCGGAATGGTGAAATGTAAGGGAACTGCCACGCCTAGCGGAACTGGTTGTTTTTGCGCCTTGCCGACTTGTCCGGTAACAGGCGCGCCGCATTCCGGCGAAATGGTAACGGGGGCTTAATATGCTTGATGGAACTGTAATGGGTGACGCTATTGCTGAAGCTATTATGGATGCGGGCGCATCTGCTGAAGGTAAAGCAATGTGTAAAGAATTTTGGGAAAAGGTTGGAAAAGCGATTGTGGAGCATATAACCACAAACGCACAGGTAAACAGTGGGATTCCGGTTAGTACAACTGGAACACAATCAGCGCAAACAGGTGCCACTACAGGGCCGGGGACAATATCGTGAGCAAGGTAAATTTTCAGGGCGATGTTTTAATTCATTCTACTAACGACGGCGGAGAAATTGACGTTGAAGACGGTCTTATTCAGGATTGTAACACTTTTTCAACGGCTGTTTATATTTCTCTTTTTGGCGGCAATAAAGACGATGTTGCCGGAAGAAATAAAGAAACCTGGTGGGGCAATTTGATTCCTGGGACCGATGGAAGCGAAAAGATTGTTTCACAATTTCAGGCGATAACCTGCGGTTTACCGCTGACTGGCGCGAACTTAAAGAAAGCTCAGACGGCGGCGGAAAGTGATTTGAAATGGTTTGTGGATGAAGGAATTGCGGATTCCGTGGACGTTTCGCTTGCTGCAGAAAATATTAAACGCGTGCGGGTAAGCGTGGAGTTTACAAAAGACGGTTCAAAGATTTTTGAATCAGCTTATTACTTTGAATGGGAGGGCGTGCAGAATGGCTTACGCTAATAAAAATATTGATGATGTTTACAATCTTTTAGTAACAAGTTTTCAGGAAAAGTTTAATTCTGAATTACAGATTTTGCCTAAAAGTTTTGTAAAGGTTTTGTGTAAGGTTTTGGCCGGGGTCTATATTATTCCGTTCAAACTTTGCGGATGGTTCTATTTGCAGCTTTTCCCTGATACGGCTTCATATAAAGACGTAATTATCCAGGGCCATAAGGTAAACCCACTTATTAAGCTGGGTGATTTGTTTGGCGTTTCACAGCCTGCAAAGGGTGATTCTTGGAATGGAACTATCACTGTAATTGTTACGGATCCGGCAGCTGAAAAGGTTTTGCAGCAGGGAACACAGCTTAAAAGCGATTTGACCGGACTTATTTATTGCGTTTCTGAAAATACGGCGCTGGATGCGGTGACTGTTGAAGTTCCGGTTTATTGTACTACGGCCGGAACAGCTGGCAGTTTGGCTGATGATTCAGTTTTGAAGTTTGTTAATCCGCTTGCGATTTGCAGCCAGGAAGCAAAGGTTTCTTCTACTACTCAAGCAGGCACTGAGGATGAAACAGAAGCGCATTATAGAAAACGCGTTCAGACACGTTATTCTACACAGCCACAGGGCGGCGCTTTGGCCGATTACAGAAATTGGGCTTTTGACATTGCAGGCGTTTTGCAAACATATCCTTATAACGATGAAAACAGCCCTGGCGGTGTTTTGCTTTATGTTGCCGGAAATAGCGATTTATATACTGACAGAATTCCGGATTCTGCTTTGTTAAAGGCTGTTGGCAATGCCTGCACTTATGATCCTGATACTGGCGTTCAGAATAGAAAGCCGATTACTGCAATTATAGATCCGGCTGGGGATGAAACTTATATCAATGTTATGCCGGTTAGAGTTACCAGCATAAACGTATTTGTAAACAATTTAACAGGTGTTGCAGCTGCTGACTTTGGCGCTGATTTTAAGGCAGCAGTGGAAGATTTTCTTTTGAACCGTGAACCTTATATCCGCGGTTTAAGTGATGATAATAACCGAACTGATTCTATTTTGCGCAACAGTCTGGCCGGAATTGCTAACGATATTTGTACATCTTATAAAGGCGACTTTGGCGAGCTTTTAATGAACGCCGGCGGCACTTCAATCAGTTCTTACACACTTGGTCAGGGTGAGCTTTGCAAACTGGGTGATTTATACATTGATGGAGTGCTTTATGAAGAATAAATCTTTCATAGATGCCATTAAAAGCCTTCTTCCTTCCGGCCGTGTATTTGATATTACACAGGATAAGAACCTGCGAAAGCTGTTTGAAGCTATTGCGGTTTTGCCGGATGGAATCAGGGACGAAATAGAGAATGTTTATCTTGATTTATTCCCTGATTCTACCAGAAGCCCTGAAGCGTGGGAAAAGGCTTTTCAGGTTATTTTTACAAAGGCTGAGTTAAGCCAGCGCCGTGCGGTTTTGGCTGCATTGTGGGCAAGTAATACAGGCGGGCAAGGTTTGGACGTTTTACAGGATGTTTTGCGGCTTATTTGGCCGGAAATAAACATCTTTGAAAACATTCCGACTGGAAACCCGCGTAAATCTAATTACGTTTACACGTGTGTTTGTAACTATAAAACGATGGTTTGCGGGAACAGAAATGCGGTTTGCGGGATGCGTATTGGTGACGAAACATTTAGTCCGACAATTCTGCGGAATGACACTTCTTCGCCTTATTCTATTCCGAACGATGCTAAATACTGGCAGTTCTGCTTTTATGTTGCAAAGTCGATTGTAAGAAATGCCCGTCACCAGATTTTGTATGTAGAAAAGCTGGAAATTCCGGCTATATACAAAAACTATATTGAATACCTGATTTTAAGACTGAAGCCGGTTCAGACGGTTGCGGTTTTGGATATTGATTGGATCTAACGGAGGAAATTAGATGTTAAAAATTGATGCTAATTATAGCGATTACTACGACGGAACGGATGTTAATTATCCGGCCGGGAAAGCGATTGATGCTTCAGCTACAGATTCCATTGATGGTACACCGTGGCTGGCAAAGTTCTTTAATGACATTATTGGTGCGCGACAGGCTATCTGGAAAAAGGCATTTGGTAATTTGAACGGGATTTCCGGCAATGAAGACAATGCAAACAATTCAGATGTTCTTACTGCGATTTTGAAGCTGATTGACAATTCTTTCAATGAAAAGTTGTTCCAGGTTGAAATTGCTGGTGAAGAAACTGTAATTGCCTGGAATGATTTGGGATTGACTTTTGATGCTGATGCTACTTATGCGGTTATTGTAAATGCCGCCGGGAATTATCCTGAGTTCCTTTCTTTTGGTGGTTCTGCTGAAAGTGATGGAATTCATATTTATGCCCGCCGCCTTGTTGACGGGAAAATTACACCAGGAACACGTCATGTTACATGGGGTGCGAGAAACTGGGGTGTTGGCTTATGGAATGATTACGCTTCTATGAACGTGAATCTTCAGGTTCAGAAGGTATCATAAATATTTTTGTCAAACGGGTAATTGCCCGGAGGAGCTTAAAATGACAAAGAAAATCGGTACTATTATCGGTTTGGTTCTTGTAGCTGTTGGCGCTGTTGCAATGTGGTTCTGTAAGATTCCTGCTGCAGAAATTGGCGCTTTTGCAGTAACAATGTTTGGTGCTGGTCTTGCTTGTGCAAACTTGTACAACGGGGCAGAAAAAAAGAACTGGCTTACAATCGTTGGAATTGCAGCGGTTGGAATTGGTTCTTTTGTACTTGGATTCTTTGGCTTGATTTCAAGCGATACAATGGTTTCTATGATTTCAATGATCATAGGTATTGTTGTTATCATTGCCGGAATTATCAGTACAGCAGTCGGAACAAAATTGGCTAAGAAAAAGGAGGCCTAAAGATGGTTGGAATTCCAGCAACTTGTAACACAAAAACAGACTGGGAAAATGCCGTTGAATATGCCGTGGTTCACAATGCCGGAAAAGGCGAAATGAAATCACGCCTGGAACATTTACGCGATGATCATTACAAACTTGTTTTGAAGGAATCCAGCAAAGATGTTCCAGTGGAAGAACAGACACCGGAAGACTATGAAAAAGTAGAAGATCCGGCAGCTGAAAAAAATAAACTTGCAGTTAGCGATGAATGGATTAACGCTTTAATCGCTAAATTGGAATAGGAGTGAAAAATGGCATTGCATGAATATAAGGACCTTATAGATCCTTGCAGCGTTTCTTTGATTCCAGCTTCCAGCCCGGTAAAGGCTGTTGGTTCAAAGTTTCTTTCAAAGAAAAATCCGTTTGCCTACGATGAAGACAAATTGATTTTGAATCAGGGCGTTTCAATTCCTATCTATGATGGTTCTGCATGGCGTCCTATTATTCTTAAAGACAGCGATTTGGAGTTTGATCCAGCAGCTGCGCTTGATACAGGCGATACGCTTGAATTTGGTAAAGATTACTATGTTTATCTTTGCATTGATGGTGAACAGCCGGAAATCGTTGTTTCTTTAAATTCTACTTTCCCTGACGGAAGCACAGCTTTGACTTCCAGAAGAATCGGCGGTTTCCATTATGGAACTATCCGAAAGGTTTCTGATGATGGAAAATGGATTCCTATTGATTCTACCGGAGCAAAATGGGGCGCAAGCGGTACAAAATGGCAGGATAATGTCACTGAAGGCATTGTTCCTAACAGTGTATGGGATTTGATTCACAGACCGCGTGTTATTGCGCCTGGTATGGCTGAAGTTCACGGCGTATGGCAGGGCATCTATATTGCTTCTGCAGAAGAAACTATTTCCTTTATGGCCGGCACAAATAATCTGCCGATTGCCGAAGGTAAACTTGTTTCTAAATATGGCGCTTTACCAGTAACCGGAACTGAAGGTTTGTCACAGTTCAACTTCAATGAACTTGCACATAAACAGGGAATGCGCTTGTTGCGCTATAATGAATGGCTTGCCGGTGCATTTGGAAGCCCGCAGGGCGAAGACGGTTCTAATAACTACGGTTGGACTAAAACAACTAACACCGGAAGAACTTATACCGGTTGTAGTGTTTCTACTTCTGACGGTAAGCATTCTGGTACTGGTGTTAAGCCTTATGCGGTATCTGCGTATAATCTTACTGATTGTGCCGGAAACGTTTCTGAATGGACTTGCGACTATTCAATTCGCCAGGATTCAACTTCTTGGAACTGGCAGAACGTTCTTGGTGCTAATCAGGGTCAGGCTTATCTTCCTGACTCTGGCGGTCTGGTTGCGCTGCGCTGCGGTGGCAACTGGGTTAGCGGCGTGCGTTGTGGTCCGCGCGCGGTGGTCTTGAGCGACTACCCGTGGGGCGTGGACGCGGGCATCGGTTCCCGGCTGGCCTGCGACGCGGCTGCGTAAGCAGACGCCCTGGCGGCGGTTTTACCGCCGCTGCCTGAATTTCTGAATCTCTGGTTTTGCTTTATGAATGAATTAACTGATAGACAAAAGACCGTCCAGGTGAACAAAGAACCGTTTGGCGCTGTTGAGAACCTGAAATTGTTCCAAAAATTCTATGACTTTATGACGTACTTTGAGCCGATTATAGAAAGGTTTCCGAACTTTGAAAAATCAGCCTGGTGCGCTGAAGCTAAAAAGCAGCTTATCAGAATGATGCGGACATTATTGTAACAAATAAATCCCGGCAGAAAGTGGCCGGATGGCATGAATTTGATACTGAATTAACAGTGTTGAAAATGTACATCCGGCGTTTCCGCGAAAAGAAATACTTATCCACCAAAACTTACGAACACAGCGTAAAACTTCTGGATGAGATTGGTAAGATAACGGGTGGTCTTATTAAAATTGCGCAAAATGCGCGATAAGAAGGTAAAGTGTCGAAAAAATATTGTTGTTCCTAACTCTGACGGTCTGGTTGCGCTGCACTGCGGTAACAACTGGAATAACGGCGTGCATTGTGGTCCGCGCACGGTGAACTTGAACAACTACCCGTGGAACGTGAACACGAACATCGGTTCCCGGCTGGCCTGCGACAAAGTTTTTAAGCATTTGAATAACGCAATTTGAATAGGCACGGAAATTTCTTTAAGGAGAGTTTCCGGCGATTATTCCGCTTTATAAGCGATTGTCGGGCATTTTATCTTTATTCCTTTTTGGAATAGAAGTATTCAAGCCGTTGCGGTTACGACTGTAACGGCTAATTTTATTTAAAGTGATAAGAAGATGGATAAACCTAGATTTGAACAAGTGTACGATTTTGAAAATATTTACCAAAGTGCAAAAGAGGTTTTATGTGGTAAAAAGTTTCTGCCGCATGAGTTATATTTATCTTATAATTTAGAATCGGTTTTAATAAATATTCAAAATAATTTAATCTGGCATACTTACGAACCAGGTCCATATAGTAATTTTTATGTACACGATCCAAAATTAAGGCTTATAAGTGCGCCTGGATTGCTTGATAGAATAGTTCAAACAATGGTTTGCTGCGTTATTGAGCCATATATAGATCCGCGGTTAGATTATGATTCATACGCCTGCAGGGATGGAAAAGGAACGCTGAAAGCAGCTGAACGGGTTGCGCATTTTATAAACCGTCCTGATTGTAAATATTATCTTTATTTTGATATTAAGAAATTCTTTGAAAGCGTTCCTATTTTTAAGCTGGAAGAAATTTATAAAAACTTTGTTACTGATGATAAAGATATTTTGTGGTTATTGCATAAAATATTTATGAATGAATGCAATGGTATCGGATTAAAGAAAGGATGCAGAACCAGCCAGCTGAGCGCAAATATTTATTTGAATGAACTGGATTTTCATTTAAGGCATAGTTTACATTGTGAACATTTTCTGCATTACATGGATGATTATTTGGTATTTGATTCTGACCTGAAAAGATTGGAAGAATTGAAGTATGAAATTCCTGAATTTTTGGAAACGTTGTTTTTAGGGCTGAATGATAAAACGCGCATTGGTGAAAGTGCGGCCGGATTGTGTTATGTCGGCTACAGGATTATGCCGGATTATAAGCTGGTAAAGAAAATTACTATGGACCGACAGAAAAACGATGTTAAAGCATGGCATAATGGAAAAATTACGGATGATGAACTATACGCAAAACTTGCTAGCAGATACGGGCATTGTCAGGGAACGGCAAGTTATAAATGGATAAGTGAAGAACTGCTGAAGATATTGCATGAAAAACTTACCAATCAACAGTAAAGCCCAGCTTCTTAAAATGTTCCCGGTAGTCTTCGCCACAGTAAAATTCAGGCTCAGTTTTGCAGAACATACCGTCACTTATAGTAATTTCAAAACTAGTGGCTTCTGGATGCTGAAAATAAAAATCTATAACTTCGCTTATAGAATCGAAATATAAACAGCGGAATGACCAGCCGCCAAAAAGATCTACAGGGAATGAATAAGAAATCCTGATTTTATCCATTTGTTGTTTCTTCCTTCTGGGGTTTGAATAAATAATCCATGTCAAAAAGTGTCGGCTGGTCGCAATACTGAACATCAAAAAGAATTAAGTATTTTGCAACTTTTTTATTTGTTTTATACCAGGACCGGATTATAGTGGCGGCGGCTTCTTTGGCTGTTTGTAACGATGGAAAGCAGTCTTTTTCTTCGTGTGGATAGACGGATTTAATGAATCTGCCCAGCTTGGCATCTATCGAGAATAAAAAATAGTTTTCACCCTGGTAGATGCGCAAAATAATTTGAGAATCCGGCTTTGTTTCATTTTGTTCCCATATTACAGGCAGATTTTTTATACTAATCATTTTCTCTTGTTATCACTGGGCCATTGGCTGAATAGTGGTAAATATCCATGTTTAAGACTTTGGCAATTTCACGTTCAAGTTTTGCGCCTTTTGACGTTTGCCAGTCTTCCAGAAGGCAGATGCCGTCACAAAATAAAAGCTGCATAATATCGGCTTTTAAGTATGTGTTATAAGGTAGGCTTCCGGCGTATTCTGCTTTAAATTCTTTGTCGAGGTATTCAGAAATATCTACAGGATTAACAACTTCACATTCTAAGTTGTCGGCAATGATTTTAGCAGCTTTGTTGAACTTTCCGCGAAAATCCGGGTCTGAACTGATTGCGCCTGATATGTAGATTTTCATTATTTACCTTCCTTGTCTTTTTCGCTTTTAAGCTGTTCTTTGTTCTTATAATATTTGATTCCGACAATTACGACTTCGCCGCCGTATTTGATGCGGAAAAACTCATTGTCAATTCTTTTTACTTTGATAAGTTTCTTTGTTCTGGTGTTGATGTTCAGAATGTAGTTCTGAACCCACTGACATAAATTAAAGTTTTCTGGATTCATCATTGGTTATTCCTCCGGTGCAAAGTCAAATATATGTGAAGCATTTTCTTTGTCGCGCATTACAATAACGCCGCCTTTAGGTATTCCAAAAAGCCCGTATGCACACCAATTACAGCCAGAACTATCACCTTTAACCGGTGAACCTTTTCCAGTGTATCTACCAATACATTCTTGATATGCGCAATTTGGATCTTTAGCGCCAGCGTTTTTGAAATCCTGAACTGATGCTATATGTCCGCACATAGGGCATAAAAATTTCCAGTTCATATAATTATCACCGAACCTTCTATTTCCTTCTTTCGTCCAGGCTTCAGGTGATTCATAAACTTTTGTATTGTTATCATCAAAAGTCATTGTTTGTCTGTCTGACAGTTTTACTTTTCTTTCCATTGTCTGTTCCTCCTAAAATATATCTGGCTGGTCGTCGTCAAAAGGATTATCTTCCGGCGGCTCTAAGTCTAAATATTGCGGCTGCTGGCGTGGTGCTGGGGCCGGCTGTTTTGTTTCTTTTGGCTGTTGTTTTTGTGCAGCATTTTCCCATTTTACAAGTTTGATATTCTGGAAAATCTGTTCAGGATTGCCACCAAAACGCTTTTGTTTAAGCACCAATTCGCGGTGATCACGGCGCAAGTATTTGATTACTTTGGCGCGTGACATTGCTTCTTTTGAATCTTCAGTGAGCTGGTAGAAATCAAGATAACGCTGGTAAACGTCAGCGGTCTTTTCGTAATACGGTTCACCGGTTGCAGGGTCAAATTCAAGGTCAACTTTGATATTTGCTTCAAAAAAGCGGTCAAGGTCGGTTTTCTGTTCTTCACGGTACAAGTCTTTATAGGCAATACATTCCTGAGAAAATGGAATATTGCCTTTTAAGTTGATATGTAAATCAACATATTTTTCACATAAAAACTTAATTATTGCCGGAAATTCCGGTCTTAAATCGCTTACAAAGTCATTTGAAGTTTTTGTGTCTTTGCTGCCTTTTGCGTGTTGAATCTTAAAATGATAAACGGCCATACGGGTAAAAGCTGCATCATCGTGAGCGTCAAAAGATGGCGCATAGTTTGAAGCAATAATAATTTGCGCTGTTGGCAAAAAGTCATGTGGATTTTCGCGCAACATACGGGCTGTTAAAGTATCGCCACCGGTCAATTCTTTCCAGAAGTTTGTATTTAATGCGGCATTACGGGCTGTTTCCTGAACAAAGGCAGCGCAACGGCCTTCCAGCTTTGCAATTTCCGGTGTTGCTTCGTTACCGCTTACGTTGCGGCCGCCTGCAGAAACGAGAACTTCAGTTTTAAGGCGCACACAACAGCCGGAAAAAACAGCTTCAATAACATTCAAAGTGGTTGATTTACCAGTATCATGTTCACCCAGGAAAACGCCGCCGTATTTATAGCCGGTGTTACGGCTAGGAATGAGCGATAAGTAGTAAAATAAAGAATTAAGCGTTTCTTCATTTGCAAAGTTTCCGCGCATAAACTTTAAGAAGTTTTCCGGCGTTTTTGCGTTTCTAACTTCATCAACTGTATAAGGCAGCATTTCGCGGCGGTAGTCTTCTGCCTGGCTTTGACGGAATTCTATTTTATTGCCTGAGAAATCCATAACGCCGTCCAAAAGTGTCAAAGTTTCACGGATCTGCGGACCGTCAAAAGGCAATGATTCACACCATACATCCGGCTTTGTTCCGTTAATGTCCTGGGTGATTCCCTGGCGGAACGGGCGGCCGCCAATTTTGACCAGCAGTTCTTTTGCAGCCTTCTTTTCTTTTGGATTTTTTTCAAGATATTTTTTAATTAGGGAACAAAGGATTGTATAAGCAATTCCGGCAACGTCAGGTTCACGAACCCATACAAAACCATTAAAGAACCAGTTCTTTTTGTCGTTTTCAGTGTAGCGCAAACGGCCGTTGAAAATTTCTACAATAAGCTGAGCTGCGGAAGCGGCATCTTTAAATTCAAAAAACTGATTGAATGATTCAGATTTTAGAATTTTATCATAATCAAGTTTTACAATAGTTTTGCGGTCTTTGATTGATTTTACAATTCTGGATGCCGGAATAAGTGCGGCTTCCAGTTCATTGCGCAAGTATTTTGAAACTCCGTATTTGTCACAGGCTTCCAAAAGGAAATAAGGGCTGATGCCGGAATTTTCTTTGATTGTTTTTTCATCCAATACAGCATTGCTGGCGGCGGCCCATTTGGTCAGCTCAGTGCGTGTTTCTGTTGATTTACAAGCCTTCATGCAGGCATTTACAAACAAGTAAACATCTGATTCGTCAATAGCGGAATATTCTATTTTTTTAAGAAGTGCTTTAAGTCTTTTTATGCCGATTGTGTCAAATTCTTCTTCGCCTTTTTCGTTGAAGCGGTCGGCTGGTTTTGGTTTGCCTGGCTTTGGAAGCGGTTTCCATTCCTGGGCATTTTTAATAGCGGTATCAATAAGATCTATTCTGTTGTTGATAATACATTCGTCACAATCTTTATAATCACAGTCTTCCGGTAATTGCGCAACTTTGATAATGCCTTTATATCCGGCCTGTCGGAAGATTTCAGGGCGTGAGCTTGTGCCTTTTCCATCTGCAAAAGGAATGATGCCGGAATTTTCTTTTCCTGCAGTGTCCTTATCGAAAAGAAAAATAACTTCTGGAACATCCAGCAGATACTTTTGAACCTTTTCTTTTGATATGCCGCCCGTTCCGCCAGCTGAAAAAACATTGTTAAATCCGGCGGCATTGCAGGCAAGCGCGTCCATTTCACCTTCAACCAGGATGATTGAAGACGGAAATGGTAAGCAATAAGGCTGCGGAAAGGTTGTTACACCTGAACCGTTCCATTTTACGCATTTTGTTTTGTCGTCAATATAGTAATGAAGTTTGAAGCCATTAGATTCTTTAAGCGCTACGCCTGAATGATCCCATGAGCTTTTATTATTCTTTTCAGGATTACGGCCGCCGATTCCTGCAGCAACTAAAGTTTGCCAGCCTAATTCAGCTTCTGCAGCGTCAAAACCCGGCCAATAGTAAAGAGTTTTTAACAGGTTTTGTTCTACAAAAGAAGGATAGCTTTTAATTTGCCCTTGTGTTGTATAACGTGCGCGACAGTCTAAAAAATTTTTGATTGCTTTTTGTGCGGCCGTAAGCGTTGAAATCTTTTTGAAATAGTTTTCAAGAGTTTCAAGGGCTTTTTTGTCCGGTTCTTTCTTTTCTTTTGCTGGAACAGGTTCTTTTGGAACATATTTTGAAATTGAACCTTCACCGGTTCCAAAATGAGAATCTACCCATCTGAATTGTTCGCCGCGGTCAGAAATGCCTTCCAGGAAGCCTACAGCGTCGTAAATATCAAAACGCTGATTGCAGCCAAAACAATAACAGTTATCTTCATACACTGCCATTGATGGCCCGGCATCTTTATGCGCCGGATTGATACAACGGATATTTCCGCGGGAAAAATCTATTCCTTTTTGAGTAAGATAATCACGTAAAGCATTTTTGTATTTGTCGAAGTCGTACTTTATTTCTGACATTTTCTAATTTTCTCCGAACTTTAGATTTTCCCTCCCTGGAATTGCTGGCGGCGCGTCCACAACTGTTCCTTCAAACAGTTTCTTAATGATATGAACCTGAATCGGACAATCGTTTCCAGAACGTGCAATTAAAGCAAGCTCAGAAGGTGAATACTTTACACCGTCACGAGTAAAAAGCCAGCCTGATGTTTTATCGTATGCACAATCTTGCTGAATTGCGTCACTATGAAACTTAGTCCAATTTCCTTTTGCCATTAGATACCTTCTTCAAAAAATTCAAGTAAAGCAGTGTAAAGGTCAAAAGCGGTCATATCTTCTACACGGTCACGATAACGCGCCTGATATGTCTTCCAGAAGTCACGGATCTGAATTGCAATGGTATTTTGCAAAGACTTATCCGGAGCCTTCTGTTTTGCCGGTTTGTTTGAAACTGGCTTATATTTATGTTGAATTTCTGTTGCAGCTTTTACAGTTCCGCCTTCATGTTTTAATTCTTCAACCGCCTTCTGAAGATTTTCCTGCGGAACACTGCGGATTTGAGCCATTGCGCGCGTGCCAATTCCTGAAGTATCAATTCCGGCAGATTCAGCTTCCTGGCGTTTATTGATTCCGGCTACAATGTCAGAAACCCAGTTAATTGACTTGCTTAATTCAGCGGCAATTTGTCCTTGTGTCATGCCGGAATCTAGCATTTGCTGAATTGCAGCTTCTTTATCTTTTGCGCTTAAATCTACGCGCTGGATGTTTTCAATAAGCTGCAGGGTGTGCATTTTTCCGCTAGGGCGGATGCAACATTCAACCATATTGAAATCAAAACCATCTTCACAAAGTTTCTGGATTGCCAAAACACGGCGGTGGCCAGCAATTACTTCATAAGTCTTTTCGCCGTCCTTTTCCACTGCCGGGCGTACTGATATAGGATTCAATAAGCCGTTTTTCTGAATTGACCAGGCAAGTTGCGAAATGTCGCCGTTGTCAATTTCTTTTCTGACGTTTTCTGACATATATAATTGTTCAACCGGAATTTTAATAAAGGTTGCATTTTGTGCGTTCAGTTTCATATCATCCTCCCTTAAATTGAATATTTTGCTAAAACTGCCTGAAGTTCACTTTCAAAATCGCTTTGTTTATCAGATTCAATAACAGCTACAGCTTTAACATAACAAGTTGTTTCACCATCGTTATATTTTGTATCAAGAGAGTATTCCCCGGACCACAAGCCCTTAAATTCTTCTTTATCCATATTAGTTCCACTCCTTGCCGGTGATTGCATCAATAAATCCTTTTACGCGGTTTTCTACGTCGGCGCGGATTTTATAATCATTGTCAAAAACAATGCGCTGGAAGCTGTTCAGCTGCGGCACAGGTTCTTTTATAAGATAGTCAGTGAATTCTTCCTGGTACTTTTGCCAGATTCCGTTTGGATCGCGCGCTTTGTTGTATGCGTTGCAAACCACATAAACATCTGATTCCAGGCAACATTCAGCAAGCTCCTGCAGAAAGTTTTGAGTTGCTACAAAGTCCAGCGGTGAGCATTTGCCGCATACTACAACAGTATCTGCAGCGTTTACGGCGTTTCTGGTCATTGCAGACCATGTTCCAGGCGGGTCTATAAGGATATAATCATAGTTTGATTCTAAGCCTAGTTTTTTAAGTTCAAATTTCAGCTGGGTATCTTTCAAGTTTGAAATCATTGAAAGATTCAATTCAGATGGCACAATGTCGAGTTGGCCGCCGTCGGTTGATTTTTTGACATTGTACGGGCTTACAGTTTGCCCGGTAAGAAGTAAACGGCTTGTTTGTTCCTGAAGAACTTTGCCGTAAATCTCTGAAATGCTACAGTTTGCATCCAGGTCAATAATCAAAACTTTTTGATTCTGACGGTAGAGAAATTCAGCCAGAACGGTCATAAGTGTTGTTTTGCCCGTTCCGCCTTTTCCGTTAGTGATAGTGATTTTCAATTTTGCTTCCTCCTGCGAAAATAGATATGGTGAATCACAATTTATTTTTTTTAATTTTCTGGATAGTCGATATTATCCCAGTCAGGTGGATAATCAGGTTCCGGCGCGTCATAAGTTGGCTGGCTTGCAGCTGTTGCAGGTGTTGAAGATTTTCCTTCACCTGGCCGGCGCAAAGGTCTAACTTTTGATGCACGGATTTTAATTGCTGAAAAAGATTTTCCATCTTTTTCCCAGCGATCTTGTTTTAATTCACCTTCAACCAAAACTTCACGGCCTTTTGTGAGTTCTGGCACAGCTTTTGAAGCATATTCGCCAAAATAGTCACAATCAAAAAAACTTGTTACCTGGTTCCAATTTCCTGCCTTGTCTTTAATCGACTTGTTCACAGCCAGAGAAAGACGAACCAGCGGCGTTCCGGTTGAAAGCGTTGTTAATTCAGCGCTCTTTGTCAAACGGCCCTGCAAATAGACTTGGTTTAAGTCGCTCATTTGTTTTTATCTCCTTCCGGTAAAATTCCGGCATTAACATCAAATTCAGGATGCAGATTTGCCCATTTAACAGTCACAATTAAATGACCAGAAACTTTATATGGCGCGCCCTGGTTCTTTTTGTATTTATTAAAAACGTTTGGATAACCCAGTTCAAAATCTATCGCGCCGGACAATAAAGATTCATACCTGATGCCGTCAATGTACACAGGTATTGCGAAGCGGTTGCGGTTTGACTTTTTGTTTAAAACCTTTTTATAAGCCATCCTTCGTTCTTTTTTCAAAAAGCTACTACTCACGTGAGTAGTTCCCTTTCGGATCACTCACGTGAGTAGTAAAAAAAACAGGCTTTTGACTGCCCGACTAAAAACAATCAAAAGCCTTTATATCTGAAACAAGGTGTTTAGCCTTGTGCCAGCGCCTAAAAATGTTAGTCGGTATTAAAGCATGACATTTCTAAATGCTTTAATACCTTGATTATATGAAGGAATAACTACAATGTCAAGAATAATTAAAAGTTTTTCTTTGAATTGAGCATTTTAAATGCTATAATTCTGTTGACATTTGTATGTGGGTGGGCGGTCTTCAACGATAAGTTGATAGTCTTACAGCTTATGGAGTTTCAACCCGACTATGAAATGCCTTGAAGAAGATTTTAAGCGATTTTACAAACTTGTAGAATCTGGCCAGTTACACAATAACGCGGCCGCAAAAGCGTGTAATTACACACCGGAACAATTCAGCCGATTGCGAAAAAAATATTCAAAAATCGGTGATAGAATGTTTATTCACGGATTAAGCGGAAAGAAAAGTAATCACACAAAACTTACCGCTGAAATCAAACACTTTATTTTTGAGCAATATTTAATCGAAAGTTCAGAAATAAATCCAATCAATTTTAAATACTGGCGTGATGAACTGGAAGAAGTTTATGACATTAAAGTGTCATATAAAACTGTTTACAATGTTTTGACTGCTGCAGGAATCAATTCACCTGAAAAGCGCAAGGTTAAACGTGCGCCGGTAAAAAGAATCAGCTTCCGGCGCAAAAACTTTGGTGAGCTTTTACAGTGGGATGCTACACCTTACCAGTGGTTTGCGTGGGCTGGCGATACGAGATATTACGCGCTTCATGGCGTGATGGATGATTCACGTTCTACCTATCTGGCTTTATACATGACTGAATTTGAATGTCGCTATGGTTATATTGAATGCCGCCGGCAAGTTTTAACAAAATACGGCGTTGAACTTGAAGATTATTCTGATAAAAGCCCGGTATTCCATAATAACTACAAAGATCAAACAGCCCTATCCATTGCAGACCAGCTGGCCGGAACTGAAAAGAAAAAAGCATTGTGGGAAATTATGAACCAAGAATTAGATGTTGATTTACACCTGGCAAACAGTCCACAGGCAAAAGGAAAAATTGAACGCGGCTGGGAAACTATTCAGGGCCGTTTAGTCAATGAGTTCAAGAAGCGCGGAATTAAAACGATTGAAGCTGCAAACCCGTTCCTTGAAAATGAATTCTGCGGTTACTACTTTAAGCATTTTGGAAAGAATAAAGAAAACGTGTCAGTGTTCAGAACGCTGGATAAAGGAATCAACTTACAGAATCTGCTTTGTGTGAAAGAAAAGCGAACTGTAAATCGTGAAGGCTGCATAAGTTTTAAAGGCTTGAAAATTAAAGTCCTGAACTTCCAGCACACGCAAGTTGAAGGTGATTTGTGCATAAATCAGAACGGGCTTTGGTTCTTATACAAAGGTCAGAATTACGCCGTTCAGATTAAATCCCCCGCCAGTGAACTTTCAGCTGACGTTCCGCAAGTTCTGGAAAACATCATTCACGATTATTTATTTTCCGAAATGCACTTTAAGGCGGCTTGATGTTGCAGATGTAAGTTGTTTTTTCACTTACGGCAACACCGAAAAAAAAATAAAAAATCCTTTTTTCTCACGTTTTTTTGAAAAATAAAAATTTTTTCACTGTATAGGTTTATATTTTTATTTTTTACATTTTTTTTAATTTTTTCATTTTGAAAAAATCGCGTTAAAAATTAACAGTTTTCTTTCATATTTATTTGCATTTTATTTAGTGTAAGTCTGTAAGTCGATTTTATATATTTAGTATTCAGTGACAATGAATAAAAAAAATATGAATAAAATAATAAAGAATAATTACTATACAATTTTTTTTATCTAATACGAACAAAAAGAAAAACATTTAAATTTGTCTTACAAACTTACAGATATCAGGAACTGTTTTTATATAACAAAAAGGTACTGGAAACCCCCTATCCCTTATGCAATAATTCGGCGGCGGG
>Ga0326511_10000406_pt1 | contig 37296 bp, 42 predicted proteins | sample 0_2496_0518_D_FD_203701 | JGI IMG/M metagenome (GOLD analysis project Ga0326511, IMG submission 203701) | Bovine rumen microbial communities from UC Davis, California, United States - 0_2496_0518 | ecosystem: Host-associated > Mammals > Digestive system > Stomach > Rumen | place: USA...
ATCTACCTTGTCGCCACTGATTATTGTTCATAGGTTGAACATATCCGTTTTCAACTGCGAATTGGTGAAAATCTTTCACTGTATAACCCATATTTTTTAATTCATTTTCAAGTTCACCGTAATTTTTTGGTAAAGGTGAATGTAATTGATAATCACCTGTTTTTAACGCACCCATTGTTTGATTTGCTCTAATTTGATTTTCTTTGTATTTTTTCATTATTTCTTCTTTGCACTTTAATTGTGCATAGTCTTTTAAATCATCAAGTTGAGAAGAACCGTCAGCATTTTCATATGCTCTTTTATACACTGCTTCAGCAACTACATGATTTATTATCTTTGCTTCATTTGCTTTGAAGTACACAGAAGGTTGCAATGCAATATCAGGATATTCTTTAGTAAAAAATATTTCAGGTTCATCTGTCCACCTTTTTGCACGTAACAAGGCATTATCAGAAGCCGTTTTATATATCTCTTGTTGTTGTAAGGTGTTTAAACCTTCAATATCATAAATATTTTTTAATCCTAATTTCTTGCTTGCCTTATAAAGTTCATCAAGGTAATAGTTTTGTGCAAATAGTTTTTGCTTTTGCATACTTCTTAATTCATCACCTTTTAAACCGTCAGTATTAAATCTTTGCTTGATTTTGTCATAACCTAATTTTTGACCTGCAAATTTAAACCTTTTTTCATCTAATTGTTCAAGGTTTGAATCCAAGTAATCTGTAACAGGTGCAATGTATTGTTTCATCATACGGTTTCTATCATCTTTTGTTATTGCACCTGTATGATATGCAGTATCAATTCTTTCTTGCATACCTGCGACATTACGCATATATCCAATTAAACTGTCTGAAGCCTGTTGTTGGTTTTTGCCTTTTTTAATTTCCTTGACATTCAGATTTCCTGAATTATCAGTTGAAAAACTTATTAAATTATGCAAGTCTTGTTCAAGTTGTTCTGCACATAATTTTTTATCAAGAACTGTCATTTTTGTTCCGGCAACTCTTGAACCACTTCTACGACTTCCACCTTCAGGGTCTTTCACGATTTTCTTTTTATCACGGTCATAGTAATAATCTGTTTTAGAACCAATCCCATAAATACCTAAAATCAAATCTTTTGAACCTTCAGGAAGGTTTTTATTTGATTCAATAAACTTCATAACTTTGTTCAAGTCTGCTTTTCCGTTAATGATATTGTTTGCTTCTTCAGAGTTCATTCCACGCAAAGTATTACCGAGTTCATTGACGGCAGTTCTTTTTGCCTGATTACTTAAAGAATTTGCAACATAATCATCAAGTTTTTGAAGTGTTTCTGCTCTGCCTATATCGTTTCTTACACCTTCATCTTTTAAAAGTCTTTGTGCTTCAAGTGGATTGTTTAACGCAAGTGCAGATAAATATGTTGTCATAATATCGTGATTTGAATCTTTTAGAAAATCATCAACAACAACTTCACCAAGACCTGCAACGGCACCGTTGCGAAGTCCTTCAATTCCGTTTGCATAAACAAGTCGCATTTCATCAACACCTGCACCATTCAAACCTAACATTGAAATTTGATTTGTTAAATTTTCATATCCGTTTTTCAAGTTTGTTTGAATGTTGCTTTGTTGTTGTTTTTCAACCCACTGTGCATTATATGTTTTATATCTGTCATATACGTTTGTCTTAATATCAGCCCATTGTTTTTCGCAAACAGGATTTATTTTATATTGACTTGCAAGTGAATCAAATGCTTGACGTAATTCAACTTCACGTTGTGGATTTGTTGGGTCTGCTTGATACTTTGTATTTATTTTATTATTTTCAGCAAGAAAACGTGTTGATAAATCAATTTGATTACTTGCCATAGTTGATTCATTTGCTTTTTGAGTAATCGAAACACCTGACTGTATTCCCTGATTTATCATATTTGCATATTGACCTGTTGTATCAATTGCACCTTCATGTTTTGAAAAATATTGCCTTGTATCACCTTGTTGTATGTGTGCCATTTTTGTACTCCTATACTATTTTTGTGGTGTTTCCTGAAGGTAAACCGTTGCTTGTTGGTAAAGTGCCAAAACCCCCACGTGTCCAACCACGTGCAGAATTGTACCAATTTGAAATAGCAGTGCCAGCCTTTGAATTAGATATTGCCGTTCCTGCTTTTGACATTAAGCCACTACCCCCACCCATGAAATATGAAAGAGCCGCATTTGCGACACCTTCCATTGCAGAATTGAAGAAAGCCGTTTTTCCTTGTCTGTAAAGATTTTTAATTTTAGTATTAGAATCTTTTGCAATTGCATTAACATCTTCCTGCATATAATCATAAGTTTCATTTATGACTGCTAACGGTGAACCTGAATCAAAATAAACACCTGATTTCAAGAAAGAAGTTTTTTGTTGTTGCATTAGTTTTTTTGCTTGTCGGCTTCTTTCGTTCATTTGTTCAATTGCTTGTTCACGCACTGCGTTTGCTTCATTTTTTGCATTTTTAACAGAAGAAATTCCTTGTGCAATTCCTGAACCGAGTGCTGCAACTGCCATAATTATTGGTATAAGTGGTAATGCCATTTTTATATTGTCCTTTCTACGTTCTTGAAACGTGTTTGTAATATGGAATAATAGCCGTGATATGTAAAGGTAACGGACTATCTTGAACTATGAAATAGTGTTTTTCTTTGTCATAATCATCTGAATATTGAATTTCTTTGTATTCGTCCATTGGTAATGGTGGAACATCAAACAAGCCTTCAGGATTAAAATCTTGAACTTCTTGCATATCATAAAGATTACTTCCGATTTTTCCACCTGCTGAAAAACTCATTTGAAGACCCATTTTATATATATTCTTCATGTTGGTAAACGTTTGCGTTCCCTGAAGCATTAAGCCGAGATTAGGACTTTTTAAAATTCCTTTGTGTTTTAATCCTATAATTGCCGTACCGACTTTATTTGTGTTTGCTGAAGAAATATCAATTTGACCGTTTTGAACAACAAAATCACCTATATAACCACCATTGCCGACAACTGAAACTTCTTCACCTTCAAGGTGTTCAAGACCTGAAAAGTGTGTTGCAGACAAATACCATTGTGAAGTTGTTAAACTTGTTGGTTCAAGAAGAACTTGAACCCTGACTTGTGTTGTACTAATAAATTCTTTAATATCTAATATTCCATATTCACGTCCGGTTATGGTTTTATACCAAATTCTTTTTCCAACGTCAGTAATTGAAAATGCTTCTTCAGTACAACTTAAAACATCATTATTTAATTGAATCGTGCTTGTGTGCAATCCTGAATATTTCATTGAACAATCAAGATAATTGCAATCACGCAATTCTTCAGCGATTTTTCTATAAAACGCATATTTATCTTCTTTTTTTAATTCAAGAATATCTGTTGCAGTTGCACCCTCAGGAACATCTGAAACAAAATCTTCAAAACGTGAAAATTCAACTGTTTCAGTTAAACGTTCAAGATAATATCTTGTTACACCGTTTATTACACGTTTTATATTTGCAAATAAATCATAATTTCCGTCAGGACGTGTAACCGTGCATATATCAATAAATTCACCTTTTGTTATAAATTCAGACCATGAATTTACTGCTTCATCATTTGAAAAACATATAGATAAAAGTCTTGTTCCGCAAAGTGCAAATATCAATCCGAATCTATCAAATTTGTTTGCAAGTTTTTTAATTCCACCTTTTGTAATTTCGTAATTACCTTTTGAAAGATTTGTTGCTTTGAATTGTTCAAGCAATACATCATATTCAAACATATATAAAAGTCTTTTATTGCTTGATACAAAGAAAACAAAATTGTCTTTATGAACAGGTTTAACATTTCCAACACCATCACGACAAGATAATTTTGCAGAAATATCTTCAGGTGTAATTGCAGAACTTACACTACCACCATTTACGGTTAAAATTCCTTCAGCAGTACCGACAAGCAAACTATTTACACCTGATTCAAGCCATAGTGCTTTTGAATTTGCTTCTGCAAGGTCAAATTGATAACCGTCATTTGTTCCTGTTCCAACAGTGATATTGTTATAATCTGCACCTTTTGAACCGTATAAATATGTTGGATATTTTGAAGAACTGCAACGATTTAACCTGTTTTCATAAAACGCACACGTGCAAGGATAACCGTGATTTTCTGTTTCAGAATTAGGTGATAAACTTGCCGTTCCTGAATTTGTGTAAGTTGTTTTTGTTAAAGTAAACGCATTGCTTGCAGTTCTTTTTAATTGATATTCAGGATAATGTCCGTCATTATGGTTTATATAAAGAACATCACAGTTTTGTGTCATGTTCAAATTGAAAACTTCATTGCCGTATGGGTGGACAAGTGTCAAAGGTTGATTATTATTATCAAGAACACGAACAAGTTCACCGTTTGCATTGTACGACCAAAATTCAATATATTGTATTCTGAATACTAAAAGGTATGCTTGTTCTTGACTAAACTTAAATTCATAAAGTGCTGAATATCCGATTTCATCAAGGTATTCAAAACCTGTTCTATAATAAACATCACCTTTTACAGTATGAAAAAAGTTGCGTGATATTTCATGACCATTCTGAAATAATGGTAAATCATAACGGCTTTTAATATCACGGTCAATCTGTCCTGAAGAAAAATTATTTTTAGGTATTGAAGTTCTCATTGATTATATTCCTTTTTACTTTGCAGGATAGTTAAAATCCCTTATGTGTGAAAAAACTTTTGAATGTCTAAAACGTGGTTCATTTATAACAATCATTCTGTTATCACGTCCATATTTTGTTGAAGTTTCGCCATATTTTTGTTGTGCATATTGCTTCAACATATTCGTTTTTTGTTCGTCTTCGGTTAGTGGTAAGCAGATTTTTTCTGCAAGTTTAAGAGCAAGACAATCACAAAATTCTGAATCAAACTTTGTAACATCTTGAATATCAGCAATGTATCTGATTTTAATTTTTTCATCTTCACAACGTTGATTGCAGAACAAATAATTTCCTTCAATTTGATAATATCTATCACTTAAAGGGCTATCTAAATTTAAAACCTGAAGACAATCTGAAGGAAGTGAAAATGCTTTATCATATCCATAAACAGGTTCATAATTTGCTACTTCCGGAAGAACTGCACGTTTTATTGAAAAACTTGCGTTCATATTCAGAAGTAAAGATTTTCTTACTGTATCATACCACCTTGCACAAATTTTACTTTGTTTGGTATCTTCTTCAAGTGATGTAATGTTTCTAACATTACAATAATCAAGTGCCATATTGCATATATCAATAACAGATGTAATCATTTTAAAATTCCTTTTTAAGCACAAAAAAGCAGACCTGTATTTTCATACAAGCCTGCTTTTTTTTATTACTACATTGTAGAAGTCAAGATTATTACTTTTGAACCTTGAAGTCTAACTGCTTTAAACCATAAGTCAATGGTTACTTCCCATGAATTTACATGAGTTGCTGAACGTTCACAGTCTAATCTTCCAATTTCAACTGCAAATGCAATTGATTTTGGTGCCATTAAAACGTTAGAACGAATACCTTCGCTTTCAGGTAGAATTGGAAGGTCAACAGTTGAACCACCGTTTACGTTTCCTGCAAAAGTTACAACATTGAAGCCTGAAGCATTTGTTATCGTACCTCTATCAACAACGTGTTGATTTGAATACAATGCGTTCATGTATTTGTCATCATTACGCAATGCTTCTTCTTCAGTTGCAGAAATTGCAAGAGTTACACCGTCAGTATCAACATATTGATTTCTAAAGGTTGTAATTGCTTTAGAAATAACATTTGTATAATTGAAGGCTGAAGTTCCTGCAATTGTTTTTACACCGTCTTGTGCAGCAGTTAAAGTTGTTCCTGCTGAATCAGGTGCACCGACAACAACTGAACCAACTGCGGCATCAATTATGCACTTGTCAGTTAATCTGTTCTTTGCTTCTTTCAAGTTCTGGAACAATTCAGAAGTTGGGTCAGTGATTAACTTAACTGCACGGTCATAAGAATCTACAAGATATGTTCCTGTGAATCTTTCTGCCTTTGATTTTCTGTTGTCGTTTCTGATTTGTAAGTATTGTTTTTCAGGATTTCTTCCTTGCGAAGTTACATTTACAAGGTCGTTTCCTTCAATACGTGAAATGTTAGAAATACCTTTGATGTCCATGTGTTTGATAGCAGGACAATTCAAAAGTTTGGTGTCCTTGTTCGCTGCTAATCTTTCAAAGTTTTTTTCGAAAAGCAGTAAGGACGCATGGTCTAAATTTGGACTTGTGATTACAGCCATTTTTCTGTTTCCTTTCGTGGTTGCGATTGCAGACCGAAACAGAAACATTTTCTGAAGGTTTGCAATCTGTGTGTGAACTACTGCTTACTTCTTCAGAAATTGCCCGAATAAATCGGATTCTCTTTGAAAGTAATTTGTTGAATTAAAGTGCTTTCGCTTGTTTTAATTCAACGGTGGATTTTGCACGTTTGCCGTGCCGTTTTGCAAGTCATTTAATGAAGGGAATTGACCACCTTCACCATTGCTATTTTGTTGACCTTGACCATTGTCAACGTTTCCTGTGATTGCAAGAACACCATTTGCAACTGCTTGACCTGCTGATTTGATAAAATCGCCAAGTGATTTTTTCTTCACTTCAACTTTTTTACCAATGTAATTATCTACAATTTCAACTTTCAAAACTTCATCACCTAAATCAAATTTCAGTGAGCCGTCCGGCTGACGTTTAAAGAATGAAAGTTTTTCTTGGTCTTCAATTTTTTCCATAGGAATTTGTAAAACTTTCTTCATGTAAGCCTTTTGAGCGATTTCACGAAGTTCTGAAATTGCAGTTGTAGAAGGTAGAGGAATTTCAAAAAGGTCATACATACAAGCAAGTTCTTGAAGTTCATATTCGTTCAAGTCTTTGATTTCTTTTCCTTCAAGTGGAAAATCATCATTTACTTTTTGAATGTCTGTAATAACCCAATGACGTATTCCTGATAGTAACGGCTTGTTTTTCATATTCTTAATGAGGATAGGTAAGAACCTTCTCAAAATATGAGTGCAAGCACCTTTTTCTTGTTTTTCAAAACGTGGTAATTTAATTTTAAAATTAAACGGTGTGTAATCTTTTCCGTTTCCTTTGTCGGTTTCATAAACACCTTCAACTGTGTATTCAAATATTGCCATTTTATTTTTCCTTTCGATTTAAAAAATTCTACTAACTACTGAAAAATTTCACGCATACGTTTTACGATTTCTTCACGTTCGCCAACTTTTTGATGTGGTGAATTATCAAGTTCAAGAAGTCGGTTATATAATCTGTCGTATTCTGCGTTTTTGTCTGCTTCAGACATTCTGATTTTTGCAGGATTTGTTGAATTTGCAGAACCTTCTTTGAATCCGTATTTATCAACCAATCCTTTTGCTACACGATAGAACATTTCAATTGTGTAGTTTGGTGCAGTTTTCTGAAGAAATTCTTGGTCTTCTTGTGGAAGAAACTCTTTAAGAAGTCCTTCAACTGTTTTTCTCTGTTGTGATTTTTCACCTGTTTCAGAAAACATTGTCTTTAGTGAATTTTCTAAATCGTCAGCATTTGTGTATTTTTGAAATTCTTCAATTTCAAATTGTGTGTAAGTTTTCAAAAGTCCTTGACCTTGTTCTTTTGAAAGTCCTAATTCTTTGAACTTATCACCGAAATAACCAAGTGCTTCTTCAGGATATTCATATTCAAGACTTCCGTCTTCATTTTTTAGAATATCATTGAAGGCATAACCTTCAGCATTTTCAGGAACTTCAACCTGATTACCAATTTGTTTAGTCAATGCTTCTTTGATTTCTTCATAATTGTCTAAACTTTTTAAATCGGTTGTTTTGATGTAGTCTTCAACCTTTTTACCAATCAATGTTTGTGAATTGTCATAACTTCTGAATAGTTCAGTTTTTAATTCTTCACCTGATTTGCCGTCAAAAAATTTAGTCCAACCTTTTTCTTTGTATTCTTCAGGTATAGAAAATTCAGAACTTTGTGAACCACCTTCTGAACCTTGACCACCTGCTGAACCTTGTGAACCGTCAAAATCTTGACTGCCATTTTCAAAATTGTTTTCGTCCATGTGTTCGTTTACTCCTTATTCTTTTAAATCGTCATTGTCATAGATTTCAATTTGTGCAAGAACATCTTTAGGTATTATGTTTCTGATAATTGCCCAAATATCACGTCTTCCTTTTTTGTAGATAAGTATTTCATTGTTTATGTTCAAGTCCTGTTCAGACCAAAAAGATAAACGTTTCAAATACTTCAAAAAGAATTTACCGTTTGTTGTTGAAAAGATGTCTTTGCAAGCAAGTTTTAAATCTTCAACCATTTTCTTTTCTTTTTCAACTGCTTCGCTTTGTTTAGCAAGCAGTTCATCAATTTTGCTATTATGTTGCATTTGCTATTGCACCGTCCTTTCCTGCTGAAGCCATATTTTTAGCAACTTGTGATTGCTGAAGAAGTGCTTGTTGTTCTGCTTGTGCTTGTGCTTCTTCCTGCATTGCTTTTACTAATTCTTCATATTCGTACTTATTTTTTATCAAATTATCATTGACCAAATTTGAAACGGATTTTAACAGGTCAAGAAATTCATATGCGTTTATTGCGTGAACAAGTTCCGGTTTAATCTGAAGAACTGCATTAAGGTATTGTAAAAATCTTCCAATTGCTTCATAAACTTCTGCGTTGCATAATTTTTCAAGTTCACCGTTGAATTTTAATTTGTACCAAATTTTATTGTCTTTCATTGCTTCTTCAACGATTTGAGGAATAAAATCACCCTCTTTGATAATCTTTTGTTTATATGCAATTGCTTCTTCAGTATCTTCAGGAAGTTCTTGAACTTCTGAATATGTTTTACCGAATAGACCACAATCAAGAATTATTGAAATGGATCTATGACAAGTTGGTTCAATTTCTTCTGTTTTTTGTTGTGTTAGAAGACCGTTAATTGATTTTCCCCTGATAGACATTCTGTAACTTGATTCAGTTGCAGTCATTTCCGTTTGATTATTAAAGTCAAGAAGTTGGTCAATCTTGAAAATATTTACAATATCTTTTTTAAGTTCAGGTATTAAGAAATTCACAACTGCTGAAATATCACCTGCTTGTGTAATAGGAAATATGGGAGTTTGACCGTTTGCAACTGCTTGTTGATTAAGAACATTTATTGAACCTGCTGAACGGTTAATAACATTGCCTGCAACTAAAGCACCTGAAATAACACCAAGTGCAGGGTCAGTTGTTTTTTCAATATTATCAACTGTATTACCTTTTATGTAGTTAATCATTTTAATTGATGAAATTGCAAGTGTACCTGAACTTTCACCGTAAACTTGATTATTCACACGAATTGCACGACACATTGCAATAGGCATTTTATTGTAATAATCAACTTTGAAAACTTTGCTTTGTGAATTTTCAATAAACCAATAACCTTTGAACCTTGCACCGTTCTTTCCACGTTTACCCATTACAAAAGAATTATTTGGAAGAACACCATAAACAAGTTTAAATTTCTGATTAAATTTATTACCTTCAATTGCTCTTTGAATTTCTTCAGGTAAACTTTTCACAAGTTCTTCAGAATATTCACCGTCTTTATAGCAAAATTCTTCAATGATTTGATTTAATCGCCAATGATAAACAGTATAAACAACATCAATTTTGTTATTTGTTCCTTCATCAATACATGAGTTCCAAACACCAAAAGGTTTAAAAGATAAGCAACATTCAGATTGACCGTTTTCAAATTCTTTAGATTTGAAAGTTCCAATTCCTGAAGTTCCATAACTGAATTGTTCGTAACAATAAGATTTCAGTATTGATTGAAAACCTGAATCAGTTGCGTTCATTTGTTCAAGAAATACTTCAGTTGCTTTTTTATAAAATGCTGATAAATCAGTTCCTTGTGCTTTATCTTTAATATATTTTGAAGGTTCAAGTGTAACTGCGTTTAAGTTCCACAAGATACCGGCAAGATAATCACCTGCTTGATTAACAGATGTAAAAGCAGTAGGGTCATTTATAAAAACATCTTTTTGTTCATTTGGTTGTTTGTTATCTTCAAATTCAGTATTGATTTCATTTGTAATTGCAACATAATTTTGTACGTCTTTCCAACGGTCAATATATCTGTTGCGTTCAGTTTTAAGTTCTCTGAAACGTTCAATAACTAAATTTTCTTCTTTTTCAGTTATATCAATTGTGTTCATTGCTTCCCTCTTGATAAAAGTACATTCTCATATCATCATAATCTTCTACTGTGAACCCTAAAATTTTTAACCACCTTATTGCTTGTTTATTGTGTTTATAAACGTAATTGTGCAGTTTTTTATATTTCTTTTTCCAAAATAGAAGATATGTTTTTGCTTGATTTAAAAAATCAATGAAGTGTTTTTTTAATTCATCTGTTGCAAGTAAACAGACTTCAGCAGTTTCCGAATCAACTTCTTCATATCCGAACAGACCAACAGGTTTAAAGTTACCGTCAACAATTATTTTTATATGCGTTGATTTTAAGCAGTGTTTTTTGATTATTTGCTTGTAGTTTTCACCAAATTCTATACGCATTTCAAATTTATCTTCTTCTCTTAAATTATCAAGTACGTAATCAAGCAATTCTGCTTTTGGTTTTGTCGCATATATCATTTATCCGAATATCCTGCGAATTGATTGACCTTGTTGTGCATTTAATTCTGCACCTTTATTTCCACCTTGCGTTTCAAGAAGTCTTGATTTTACTTTTGCAGTTTCCTTTTTTTCATCTGTTGCTGAAGAAGTTGCTTGTTGAACAGCAGGTTGTGAAACTGTTTTTGGACTTGACATAAAGCACATTTTAATTTCCCTTTCATATTTATTTGAGTGATAAAAGCGGATATTTATACACTCACCGCTATTGTGTAGATTTCAGTAAGAAATTATTCTGTTTTATACGGCTTCATTTCCGAACAAAGTTCTTTTTGTTTTCTTTTCAGAACCGAAAAGTGTATTGCCGTTTTCAGATTCATTTGTGTAATAGTTGTATGTGTTCACATTCTTCGCATTTGAATTTGATGTATCAGATGATGAAGATTTTTGTGTGTTTGTACTTGTATTATTAGATGAGCCTGAATTTTGATATTTTGCTTTTGAGTATTGATAACCTGCAAAAGCAGTAAGTGCTGAAAGTGCTGCTAACATTCCAAGTGAAAACATTGTTTACTCCTTTCTACAATCTTTGTTGCCAATTTTTATTAACCGATTTTATCTGATTAGCATTGTAACCAAATTCTTTTGGTGCATATGCAACAGGACTTGCAAAAGTAAGAGCAAGAGAATCTGCAAAGTCAGTTGAATGAATTTCTGTGCCTTTTACAATATTTTCTTTTTTCTCTAAAGAATAACGTCCTGTTGAATCAGAAACTTTTAAATCAGGAATTATTGAAATATCTCTAACAAATTCTTCAATAAATTCTTGGTCTTTGATGTAAACACCACCTTCTTGCATATACCATGTACGCAAATTGTCAAACATTTCTGCACGTCTATTTGCATATTTTTTACTGTCATATGCAGAAGAACCAAATTGAACAAGTTCAACTATCCCTGACATACCTTGTGAAACTAAAATGTCATAAACTCCTGTGCCGTGTCCGTAATCTATAAAAACACGTGCAGGATTTATTGCTTGAATCAATCTCATTACAATTCCTGCAAGTCTGACATTATCCATTTTGTCAAATCTGTAAAACTTTTGAACAACTCTGCCTTGTCTGACTGTAATTATTGTTCTGTCAGAACTTCTTGCAGGGTCTATTCCAATAAGAATTGGAAGACCTTCACCTGATAAACCATAATTTTTTCTTGACATTTCAATATAGTTTAGAGGTATTAAAGCATTTGAAGTTGTAACAAAGGCTTCTTGAATTGATGAAGGATATTCTTGTTTAAACAAATATTCACGACCTTTAAAGTCTGAAAGTAATTTTGCCCTTCGCCATGCAAGTTGTTCATCATCAAGATTGTATAAACGTTTCAGTTCAAGTTCTTCTTCAGTCCATTTAACAGGTTCAATGATTTTTCTTCTGTATTCATTTTGTTGATACCACGCATAAAACAGTGTCATGAAGTCTGATTTTTCATCAAGACCTGATTGAACCATATTGTAGAAATATGCACCTTCACCTGAAGTGCCGTTTGCAGTGCTTTCAAGAATAAGTTCTGAATCTAAATTATCAGGAATTGTCTGAAGCATACCTGAAACAATTTCATTTGCATTAGACCAAAACGCAACTTCTGAACCGTGAAAGTAATTTATTGTCATTGAACGACCAACAGATTTACTTCCGGCAGTACCAACACGAAAACTTGAATCAGTTGCAAGTGCAAGTTCTTCAGTGCTATCTTTCAACAACGGTATTTTAAAACCTTCAGGAAGATTGTCATAATATCGTTTTGTCATTTGAAAAATGTTGCGTGCTGAATCTGATTTATCAGCAAGAACGAAAGCATTTTTTGCACGATTAAACAAAATCTTTGAAAAAAATCTTGCTTCAGTCATTGTTGACATACCAACTTGACGAGATTTTAAAAAGATTATTTTACAAGGTTTGCCTTGTCGTTTCCGTTCTTCAATTCTTCTGTGTGCGTCAAGTTGAATGTTTGAGAAGTTGAAGTTAATAATACCTTCATTTTTTGTTTTAATTTTCAGAAAGTTTCTTGCAAGATATGGTAAATCGTCTTTAAGTCTTTGAAGTTTTTCAATATCAATTGAATTTTCCATAATCACCTTTTATTTCAATTGGTCAAGAACATCTGCAAGACCACCACCTGTTACTTGATGTTTATCAACAAAATGACCTGCAAGTTTACCTTTCAATTCAATTGCTTTAATTTCTTGTGAATAGTTTCCTTTATCTTTTTTCGCACGTTCACGAACTTCATCAAGTTCATCAAAACAATCTTTAACGGAATATTTAATTTCATCTTCAAAAACTTCTTGCACGTTTGCTTTCACCTGATTTAACCATAGGGTAATCTTGGGGTTTTTCAGCAATTTATTTACTTCTGAATTGATTGTTGCTTCATTACTTCCTTTGCAGTCATAAGCAAAACGATATGCTTCTGCACCATTATTGCCATTTATGGCATAACGCAGAACAAATTGTTGTTGTTTATCTGTCAATGTTGGTAAATCAGCCATTTTTAACCTTTCTTATAGGAGTTCAGGGAGTGAAACACCCCCTGAAGTGAGAACAAATAAGAAATCAGCAGTGATTAAACTGTTACATCAACAGTGTTAATCGTTTCTTTTTGTCCGAAATAATCACATCTTTTTTGTTTTATTGAAACAACTTCACCGTTTTTATTGTGAATTTCAATATTTTCGCCATAAGTCCAACCGTAAGGTTTTCCTTTTTTAATCTTTATATCATCTGAAGTATAAAGTTTTCGTAATTGTTCACGGTCAATAATCTTTTCTGCATTTTTCCCTGAACTTCTTTGTGAAAAAATTTCGCCTGTCAGTTTATCTTTTTCAGTCAAAACCGTTACATATTTTGTTTTTTTCTTGCAGTAAATTTCAAAAATAAAAAGTTTTCTTTCTGTAAATGTTTTTATATCTGCAAGAAACCAAACAACTTTGTGTTTGATTTTCGTTGTACCGTATGTGATGAACATTTTGCTTCTCTCTTAAAATTCCCACTAAAACCCCTGTAATTTAACGAACATCAACACTTTTTCACCGTTCCCACGACAAAGCAAACACTTTGCATTGTGCTACTTCAGTTGTTTGTTCAAATTACAATTTCAACTCTACAAAAATTTTTTGCAAAAATCTTGTTAAGCAAGCAAACAACTTTTTTAAATCAAAATTTTTCTTGATTATTACTTGTTTTTCTATACTTAATATTTATTTACAAATATTATTTATTTCTTGACAAATTTATTTTATTCGTTCTATTTTATGAGTTATTAAAACCCTTGCCACGTGCATATTTCAGAATAAAAAAAAATAAAAAATATTGTGTTTATCTTTAAGATAAAATTTTTATTTATAAAAATTTTATTATTTTATTTTATTTAGTTTTATTTTATTTTATTTTATTTTATTTGCATTGCACTGCATAATTTCTGCATTGCACATTTCATGCACTGCATACTTTCTGCATATGCACGTGCATATGCAGATTTTATGCACTGCATAGATTATTTATGTTTCCTTTGTTCATATATTGAATCAAGTTCTTCTTTGTAATCCTGATAGATTTTATTTACTTCTCTTATTTCTTTTTCGCTTTCATAAGAACTTTTTACTTCCGGCGATTTATGTGTTTCAGTCCAAACTTCATTTAATATATGTTGATATGTATTATCCCCAAGTGCGTATTTACCGACACTATCAGTAAAAGCACATTTTACAAAAATTATATTTGCACCTAACGAGCAACCTCTAACTTTTATTTCTGCAATTTCTTTTATATAGTTTTCAAGTTTAATTTGTTGTTTATCGCTTAAAAACAGACCGTGTTCTTTTTGTTGTGATATTTTGCGAATTTCACGCACCTTGTTTATATCGTCCGAGTTTATTAAAAACCAAATTGAAACAATGAATATAACAACTATCAAAAAAATATAAGACTTTTTCATTTTAATATTCCTTTACAATTCATGACTTTTAATATACAGAAAGGAGTTCGCCAATGTCAAAAAATGAACTTGCACAAATTCTGTATGCACTAATTAAAACATACGGCAAAAAGAACGCAACTGAATTATTTGAAAAATTAGTTAAAATCATTGCTTCTTAATACCATACTTAATTAAAATATCATCAACTTGCTTGAGGACTTCAGTCTTGATGTCCTCATATTCTGGTGGATTGAACATTTCGCCTTTACCCCCAAGAATATAATTGATGTTCACATCATAGTTCAGTAATAACTTAACTAAATTATCAACACTCAACTTGCTTTTATCATTTTCAACCGCACTGATATATGACTTCCCTGCATTGAAAATTTGACCAAATTGTTCTTGTGATAATTTTAGTTCTTGCCTAACAGCCTTGACTCTTTGACCTATTGTATCCATTTTTCTACTCCTTTTGTATGAAGTTTTGTAAAATGTTCACCAATTACTTGACATAAGTTTAGTGTTTGGTGTACTATTCATTTTGTTAGTTAAGTTATTAAGTTACTTGTCTATTAACTAACTAATACCATAAAGACACGAAAACGGCAAAAATTGACCGTTATATTCGTGTGGTTTTGTTACGAAAAATTTAAGAAAGAAAGAGGTAAAGCAAAATGACAAAACTTCCAAAAAACAAAATTTCAGTTAGTGTTTCTATTTCGTTGGATTTATTAAGCGAAATAGACAGTGTTACTTATTCAAGCAATGAATCACGAAGTGAATTTATCGTGAAGGCAATTAAAGAACGTTTGGAACAAATTAAAAAAGAAAAATAGGAGTTTGCAAAGATGAGAACAGAAGAAAAAAGAGAGCAGAAAAAAGAAAACTTTATTAAAAAGATTATCCGAACGCACAAGTTAAAAGAAGAAGTAAAAGTTAGAAAACAATTAAATTTTTTATTTCAACAAGTTTTTCAATTTTATTACGATTCACAAAAACCAAAACTTTCAGAAGTTGATTTACCTGAATTTGTTTATGACAAAGAACGCAGGGGAAAAGCAGAAAGAAGAACATTTGAAGAATTGTTGTATAGAGTTGCAGACAGAAAAGTTGTAAACAGACTTACACAAAAAAGAATAAATGAACTCAAAAGGCAAGGAATTAAAACAACTTTATAGAAGGTTAAAATGGCTATCAAAGAAGATAAAATTATAAGACCGTTTTTTTCACACGATTACACACCACTTGAAGATAAAAATTTACTTAAACTATTTATCACAATGGGTGCAGAAGGTTACGGAATATATTGGTTAGTTGTTGAGTTTATGCACCAAAACACTTTTGTTGTTGGCGAAGAAGAATTGCTTGCTTTTAAATTTCGTGTTGATGTTGAAAAAATTAAACGTGTCATGAATGATTTTCAACTGTTCAGAATCGAAACACGTGAAAATGATTCTGTATATATTTCAGACAGAATTTTAAGGAACCTGAATTATGTTGAACAAAAAAATGAAGATAAAAAACAGGCTGCAAATGTCCGTTGGTTATTGTCTGCATTTAATAAAGCATACGTTGAATTTTTTGGAGAAGAACCTATTTTACAACCTTCAGAAATTGAAAGTCTGAAAAAATACAATGAAAAAATTCCTGATTTGAAAAATAAATTGCGTGATATTCTTTACACTTTAAAGAATCTCAAATTTGATACAGATGTCAATTTCAAACCGTGTGCAAATTGGTTATTAAAAGACAATAACCTTGCAAGATTATTAAACGGTGAATTTGGAAAACTAAAACACAAAAAGACGGAAAAAGAATTAAAAGAAGAACAACGCAAACTTCAACTTGAAGAACAAAAACGCAATGAGCCTTCAGAACTTGAACTGCAAATTGGAAGAATTTCAGGAAAGGGTGAAGCACTTGATTTCATAAAAGATTTTTACAAAGACAAGAAGGTTATATTAAATCGTGGTCATGCATTGATATTGCCAACATTACGTATTCTTACGGATAAATTTGAAATATCTGAAAAAGAATTAACTGAACTGTTTCAACAAGAAGAAGGGAATTAGCCCATGAGCAGAAGAAGAAAAAGGTTTGAAAGAAAACCTTCAAAGTATGAAGAACAAGCAATTTTAATCACGTCAACCGTTGTTGGAATTGATTACCAAAATGAAGATGTTGGTGAAAGAGTTAAAAACGTCTTCTATCTTAAATCAAAACAATATCCTGAAACAGGCAGAATGTGTGTTTTATGGGGAAGGAGTTCTTTCAATATAGGTGATGAAGTTATATGCAAGGGCAGAATCAATGAACAAGGAACATTCCTTGTGTGGTCATTGATGATAACTAAAAGGAAAGAACAAGGTGAAATTTAAAGTCGGAAAAGTTTACATAATAAATCTTTATCGAGATGAGGAATTTTTTAAGTGCAAGAAGAAACATTTAATACACAACGTGAATTTAACAACAAATTCCCAACAAAAATGTTTATCTGCACAAACTGTGGGCAACTTACAGATGATAAATACACGTGTTCAAAATGTGGTTGGCGAGCAGACGGACTTTTAAAAACGTGGGGAAAAGGTTACAAGTACACAATTCTTGAAACCGGAGTAACCGAAGAAATATTTAAACCAATAGAACTATTAAAAGAAGGAGTAAAAAACAATGACAATGACTAAAGCAGACATTATCAACGAAATTAACAGACTAACGGCTGAATTACCGTCAAGAAAAAAAATTGCAAGCATTGCAGAACATGAAGGTCTTGAAATAGCCTTTGAAGAATTAACTGATGTATGCGTTCAGTTGGTTAAAACTGAAAATTACAAAGATTCTAAAAAAGCAATTAAAAATCTTGAAGTTGTAAAAAACTTCAGGGATTATTTAAAAGACCAAAAAGACAGAATTGAAAATATTGAAAACCGAATTGCACAATTAAGAATTGAACTTACAAGATGTCAATTAAGTTTGTTTGACGAAGACACGCAAAAAATTGCAACAGGTATTCAACACGAAGACCGTGAACTTTATACAGGTGATACTTTTGAATTGCCCGATAAATCATATTTGTTGATTACTGAATCGCAAGAACACCCAAACAATTATTGTATTGTTGGCACGGCTTTTTCTGAAGAACTTTTATTGCAATATCCAAAGAACAGAAAAGTTTTAGACGGCACTGCATATTTAGGTAACATTTTTGAAAATGATAAACTTGCAGAATTTCTTGCGAAACTTCAGGAAGAACAAGAAGAACTACAAAAGAAACAGAATACCGCAGAAAGTCAAGAAAATGTTACTTCTGAAGAAACGTCTTCAGAAGATGAGGAAGATGAAAAGGAATAGTTGTTGATTTCACGCAGGGTAAACATATCCCTTACCCTGCTTTTCTTTGAGGTGAAAAAATGCAAGAAAAATCTACAAATGAATATATTAGAACTTCAAAAGGTAAGAATGATGAATGTTACACATACCGTTATGCAGTAGAACCATTGCTTGAATTTTTGAAAGCACACAAAGAAAAAATAATATGGTGTCCTTTTGATACGGAAGAATCAGAATTTGTGAAAGTCTTAAAAGAAAACGGTTACAAAGTTATATATTCACATATTGATTATGGTCAAGATTTTTATAAATACGAACCTGAACACTTTGACTTAATAATTTCAAACCCACCGTTTACAAATAAGACTAAAATGTTCAAAAGAATTTTAAGTTTTAATAAACCTTTTGCAATTTTAATGTCAGTTTTATATCTCAATGACGGAACACCATACAGTCTATTCAAAGATATTGACCTGCAATTATTACTATTTCCAAAAAGAATGACTTTCAAAGGTCAAACTTATACGAATAAAATCAACTTTATGTCTTGTTATTTCTGCAAAGATTTTCTTCCAAAACAGATAATCTTCAGGGATTTCACAAACACTAATCAATTAAATTTATTTAAGGAAGGTGAACAATGACTTTATTAAAACTTGTAAAAACAGGCGAAACAAAGAACTTCATAGATTTTGAAGAACTTGAATCAGGTTTAAAAATCTGCTTGATGAAAGAAAAATTTAATATAGTTCTGCAACGTTTCATAACGTGGCGAACAAGTTCAAACGCAACTTATTTCACGGCACAACTTTTTAATTTAATTTGTCGTGCTGACGATATAAACAAAATTAAATTTCTGAAAGGTTTCCCTGAAGAAATGGTTGTTTGGCTTCTTTGGTACACGCACAAAGAAGGTGAAGAAGGTTTTATGCGTGAATACGGAAGGAATTTAAACAGTGATTAAATTATTTGCAATCATTGCACTAATTTGGTGCATAAGAGTTTGGACGTACTTAATAAAGGAAGACAGGGAAAATGGCAACAAGAATTGAAAAACAGTATAAAAGCAATTCACTAAAACTTGTAAATGACATCTTAAATTTAATTAAAGAATATTCGGAAACGACTGCACGAATGACCAAAAGAGAAGGTGAACTTTGCAAGACAATAATCAGAACAATAGATTATTTTCTGATCCATAACAATGTAACAGATGAAGACATAAGAGTTGCAGTTGAGAAAGGAAGATAATGAAAAACGCCATAAAGTATTTATACGGTGAAGAATTTGCAAATCAGGTTGTCAAAATGGATAACTTAAACCTTGCTATTCAAAACGCAATGAACAAGAAATACTGCATGATGTTTAAACAAGAACTTGAAAATACGTTACAAGAAATTGAAAGGAAAGAGCATGAAAGAAAAGAATTTAACATTAGTGAATCTTGAAGCACTTCAAAGTTTAGTAGAAGAAAATGAAAAGAAACACCAAGAAGAAATTGAAAAACTTCAGAAAGATTTAAACACGGCAACACAACAGTACAACCAAGTTGTCCAACAGAATAAAGACCTGCAAACAGAACGCAATATTTACAGAAATGCACTTGTTGAAATTCAAGCCATTGCCGGAAAGAGTAAGAACTATTCAAGCACCGCAACAAAGATTTATGAAAAATGTGCAGAGGTGTTGTAATGAAAAAAGAAATAAATGACGATATATCCAAAGCATATGAATCTCTATATAAGTCAGAGCAAAAAAGGCTTGACAATCTAAAACCAAACGAAGCGATTTTTGACGGCATTGTTTATGATATTCAAAAAAAATCAGATGTAACTGAAGTAATTGCAATTGTTTCTGTTGACCCTGATACATTTGCCATAAATATTTTGTGGTGCGAAGAAGCAGATGAAGAAGAAGTTGAAGATTATATTAACTCAAAATATAAATATGGAAACCCAAAATGGGAAATGCCAACAGGTACTTTTTTACTTAAATATTGGACTTACTCATATAGAGATTCATATGAATATGACGAGTGGGACGTTAAATATTCTTTGAATTTTGAAACAGAAATATATTCAAATAATAATTTTGAAAGAGCATTAAAGTCTATACAAAAATATAAATCTGCATTGGAAGGAATCAGAAACAAGTTTAATTCATTCCGTTTTACTATAATTCCTTTGCATATCGGAGATAAAGAAGCATTTCCACACAAATTGGCAGATGTTATTCAAGATTTTTGTTTGGAAATTGAAGATAAAATCAGTGAGGTGCTGAATGGGTAAGTGGGTTTTTAAAAATCATCAAGGCACGCAGGTTTATTATTCTGCTGATGTAATAGAAAAAATATATAAAATCGCAAAATGGTCAAGCAATTATTATAACAACAAAAATGATGATGTTCTTCAATGTGCAGAAAAACATCAAAGAATTGTGGACATCATAGAAAATGAGGATAAATAAATGCTAACTTTTAACGTAAAAAAAATATGGTTTGACAAAATAAAATCAGGCGAAAAAACACACGAATATAGAGAAGTAAAGGATTTTTGGACTGATAGATTAGTGAAAGAAATTTTTGGTATTGACAAAAAGAAAGAGCCAAGACATTTTGAACTTAAAAAATATGAATGGCTTGAATATTTGCAAAAAAATATAGATATATGCTTTTTTCATAAAATTTGTTTCATGAATGGAATGTTGCCGGAAGGGAAACTGCCACGCATATATGCTTATTCAAAAACTATCAGAATTGTTAATGGTTTAAAAACAGATTTAAAAATAAATAAACCTGTTTATGACATAGAATTTGAACTTATAGGAAGTGAACCGTGTCAGATATAATCTTAATCAAAGGAAAGATTTTAATTGATACGGCTGATATTCAAGACTTGCGAGGTTGTGAATATCAGGGTAAACCTGATGAAGATTTATCAGGCAAGTTTATTGTGCGTGTTTTTAGCAAAACACCTTTTATTGATTTAGTATGTGATTCACTTCCTGAAGCACAACAATTATATAAAAACATTTTAAAATCACGTCATGTTGTTAACATCAATGAAATGAGGTATGGTAAATGAACGGCAATACAACATACATTGATGATATGAAATTGACTTTATTACCACCTGAAAACGTGGAAGTTTCGCAAGAAGAAGTTGAAGCAGAAACAATAAAGTTGCTTTCAATATTTGTGAAAATCAAGCAACGAGTTTCAAGAGAGAACAAAAATCATCATCAATGCATGACGTTAGTCCGTTAATAAAAAGTTCTAACATAGAACAGTCATCACCAGATTTTTTCAAAAAGTCAAAATTTAATAGATAATTAAAAGCGGAATTAAGCACTATGCTTAATTCTTTGTCTTTATAAATAAAGTTCGAACCTATCAAATTTAAAATTTGTTTCTTTTCAATGGTTGTTCCTTGTAAATACAGATGTGGCAAGTCTTTTACTATCCCAAGTAATAAGTTCGAACCTTCTCTTAAAGTGTCATTCGTTTTGCTTATACTTTGAAGTTGAATTGCTAATTTATTTTTTTCTTTTTGCCATGCTCTATTTTTTTCTTCCCAAAATTCAAAAGAAATTCTTCCGTCAACTTTATCTTCATAAAGTGAATCAAGTCTTTTTTCTAAAGTCTTCAGTTGTTTTGCAATTTGTTCATAACTGTTTGAACTATATTCAACACTTAAACTATTCATTTCTTTTACTGCTTCAACAACTTTTGGATAAATATCTTCAGGAATCGCTTTTGAAATTTTATTTAATAATTCCATAATCAATTTATCAAATTTTTCTTCACGGATATAATCTTTCTTGCACGTTCCCCCACGTTTGCCTGTGCAGTGATAATAAATATATTTACCTTTTTTAAGTTCTGCCGTTAATTGACAACCGCAATGACCACACTTGATAATCCCTGTATATGGAAATTCAACATCATGTGTGCGTGCTTTTGATTGGTTAAACATCTTCTGAACTTTATTGAATAATTCAACACTTATTAAAGGTTCGTGTTTGCCGTCATACACAACACCCTTATATAAAAATTTACCTATGTAAAAACAATCATGAAGTATCTGAATCAGTCTTGATTTTGCATAAGGTTTTGAATTGTGATAAAGTCCTTCTTCAAGTAAAATTTTCTTCACCTGTTCTGCTGAAAGTCCTGAAGCATAAAGTTCAAATAAACGTTTTACAAATGGTGCTTTTTCTTCGTCCGGAACAATTATTTTTTTATTATCTGAATTTTTGACTGTCTTATATCCAACAGGTGCTTTATGTGGATAATAACCTTGTGCGACTTTTTCATTCAGACCTTTTCTGACTTCTTCAGATAAATTATCAATATAGTTCTTTGCCATAAGAACCTTAATACCGTGAATAAATTTATCGTGCGAACGTGAATTTTTGCTGATTATAGAACCTTCTTTTACAAGATGAACTTCAAAATCATAGTCTTCTAAAATAACATAGTCTTTAAAATTTCTGTATAATCTATCAGTTTTTTCAACAAGAATTGTGTTAATATTTTTTTCTGTGCAGAATTTCAACATTTCATTGAAGGCTTTTCTTCCTGCTCTTTTTGCAGTTTCAGATTCAGAAAATATTTTTTCAACGAAAAAACATTTTTCTTCAGCATAATTTTTCAGGAAGTCAATTTGTGCAGGAATTGACCAACCTTCCTTTTCTTGCCTATCGGAAGATACACGTGCATATATAACTGCTGATTTCATAGAAACAATATAACACAAAAAAATAAACATAGAAAAACGGCTTGCACAGATAACCATGCAAACCGAATATATCCGAACACAAGACGGACATTAAGAAACTACCCCAAGAACAGATTTTTTTCTGCTTGTCTTCTCCTCTCTAAACCTGCAAGGACTTTACCCCCTGCATATTTCCACCGTTCAAATTGTTGTGCTGCTTCTTTATATTTTCCTTGATTCAATAATTTCAAAAGTGTCGATTTTGAAAAGTGTCCATAGCCAACGTTATATTCAAAAGATACAAGTGAATCAAATTGATTTTGATTTAACGGAACTTTCACAAGTTTTGAAACGTTGTTGCAATGAACAAGCAAATCTGTTTTAAGATAACTTTCTGCTTGTTCTTGCGTAATTTTCAAACCTGCATGAACTTCTGAACCTGTATGACCATAGCCGATTGTCCAAACGTTTGCAGGGCATTTATACGCAGTTAGTCTGCACCCTTCAAAGTTTTTTATTAAATCAATTCCTTTTTGCGATATGTTCATGATATTTTTTCCTCTATCCTTGTAACACGATTGTTAAGTTCATCTTCACGGTGATGTGCAGATTTAACACTTGCTTCTGCAAGTGCCATTCTTTCAATCAGGTTATTGTGCCTATCCTGTTTTTCTTCAACACGGTTAAGGTGTTCTTTGAAGTTTGTTTTAATATCTTCAATTTTTTCTGTAAAATATTCTTTCAATCCTTCAATGTTTTTTCCGTAAAACTTAATTGTGCAAACGTATATACCTGCAAAGAAAGCAAGCATTATCAGGTTTGTCAAAATGGTAAACTTTAATTCTAATGACATCATTTGCACCCCCAATGACAAAACTTCTGATAATTGTCAACAGAATGAAACATTGCCCAACGTTTAAAAGAATTGAATCTACCGAAGTATTCACACAATGTTTCAAAAATAAGTGTTGATAAATAACGATTATTACCGACAACATTTTTATTTTCACACATATAATCGTGAACACAACTTGCAAGTTTAAAACGTGGTTCTTTTTGCTGACCTATTAAAAGCCAACAGAAAGGTGGAACGTTCGCACCGTTCCAATCATAACCTTTTGGAATTGTAAATTGATATGATTGATTCTTATATTCAATTACAATATTCAAGTCTTCAGTTGTTATGAAAGGTTTTTTAAGTGCTTCTTTAAGTTCACCGTTAGTAAGTCCGACAAGTGATTTATCCTGCAAAAATTCTTCAGGGCAATCTTTGTCAATATATATCTTCAGGTCTTTGCGACCTTCAATATAGCAATAAGGCAAAGTTGTATCTATCATTTTGTTTTACCCTCTACTTTAGTTTGTAGTTTTTCTAATTTTTCAACAACTTCAGATAAATCAACTCTTGAAGTCGTAAGATGTTCAACTTTTGATTGTGCTTCATCATAAGTTTTTTGAATTTTGTCAATTGTGAAAATCAATTTGTTAATCAATTTAATTGCAAGTTTGATTAACTTTAACAATTTGTTGTTAAAATTTAGCATGATGTGTTCCCTTTCATTTTGTGAAAAACTATAACGTCAGAATAAGCAGGAAGACTGCTTAAAAGTTTTTCGTGTGTATTTATAACCCAAGAATTAAAAACGTGTCTTAAATCGCATTTTGAAGGCTTAATTTTTTAGCAAGTTTATATTCTTCAAAATATTCTTCTTGCTTTTGAGCAAGAAATATTGAAAGTGCAGTTAGTTCAGCAATAGACATTTCAACTGCATTTTCTTGTTTCTCTGTGCTATCCCATATTTTAAGAGGGAATAAAGAAGGCAACAATGTACCTTTTTGAATAAGTCCGGCATAAATTTCTTCAGCCCATTTTGGTTTGTAATAAAATCCGTTTGCAGGATATTGAACAGGTGTGTTTAATTTTTCTTTGTACGTTTCATATTCTTCAGAATTTTCTTCACCGTTAATTTCTTTAACAAGCAATTCTTGTGAATATGATTCATATTCATTGAACGTTAGAAATGTTTCCTGATAAGTGAATTTTGTTGCACCTTCTTCTGTCTGAATTTCTTTGATGTTCCTTCTTATATAAACACCGTCAGGTGAAGAAGTTTTGTCAATCAAGGAAGGTTTAACCATACTTTCAACATTTTTGTAATTCATTGTTTTACTCCTTTTTCTTAAAATGTTTACCTACTAATTTTTTGCAAAGTTTAATATTTACGTTAGGTTCAATATATTTTTTATAAGCACCGTGTGTGTCCGTAAAATAAAACCACCCTGCATAACTTATAACCTGACAACAATCATACCAAGTTATTTTTTCTTTTTTCTTCATCTTTCTTGCCTTACGAACTGCACGCAAGAATATTGAACGTCTGATTGTTGTTTTATCTCTATAAAATTTAAACCCCATAAAATCAATAGGTCTGCCAACCCTTTTACCTTTTTTAATATAATCAAACAAAAAGACCTGATAATTTGATTTTACTTCCAAGTCTAAACTTTCAAGATATTCTTTTATTAAAAGAAATTTTTGGTGTAATTCTCTTTTATTACGTCCAAAAATAACTATATCGTCCATATAACGAACATAACATTTTATTTTTAATTCTTCTTTTATATAGTGGTCAAAAGGTTGGAGAAACCAATTTGCAAACCACTGTGAAGTATAAAACCCAATAGGAAGACCTTCTTTTATTTCTTCACCGTCTAATTCAGCAGTGTTTGAATCAAGAACATAGTAAATAAGTTTTAACATCTTTTCATCATGAATATATTTCTGAAAACGTTTCTTCAGGAGTTCAATATTTACACTTTGATAAAAATGATGTATGTCAAGTTTTAAGACATATTTTATTTCTTTAGGATTTTCTTTTATAAACTTTTCAAGGTATTTTTTACCGTAATGAATACCACGTTTCGGAATAGAGCCGCATGAAAAATCATACATTCCTTTCATAAACATTGACTTCAAAGTCTTTACAACAATATGTTGTACAATTTGTTCAGGGTAAAAATAAGGTTGTATGATAATTCTTTTCTTACGAAGGAATCCGTCATTTATAACACGTGCCTTGTGAACACGTGGAACGTATTCACCTTTTAGCAACCATTCTTTTATTTTCTTGATATATTTTTCTTTGTTGGATAGTATTCTTTCAACTTCAGGTCTTGACCGTTTACCCAAACTTGCGTTCATAAGTGATGATGAAATTACATCATCACTTATAGCAATTTCAAAGAGGTGGTTATATGATTTCATCTCTTACTAAAACCTCACAGATTTTCGAAGGCTACTAATCCGTGCCTCTTTTTCGGTTAATTTTCACCAAGTGGTGAGGACAACAACCTACATTGTAAGACTATTTTTAGTAATAGAGCGACACGCCATAGTTCCAATTCGAGTTAGAAACGGCATTGTTCACATTCAGAGCAAACACACCACAAATCAACCCATTGTTCGAATTAGCACCAAAACGAGCGAAGCCGTAAATTGTTACCCTTATCTTTAGCAAGTGAGCGACACGCCATATTCAATGTTCACGATAGAAACAACGTTGTTGACATTCAAAGCAAAAGAACCACAAAGAAGTCCATTGAATGAACTGCCACCAAAACGAGCGAAGCCGTAGGTCATTACCCTAAATTTTTAATGTGCGATTTCACGAAATTCATGATAACACAAAATCAAGACATGAAAAAAAATATTTCATGAGCCTAACGGCTCAAATAATCAGGGGGAAACTTCCCCCTTTACACCCCCTCAAAGAGGTTACTTGTAAGAGAGCGACACGCCAAAGGCCCAATTCGAGTCAGAAACGGCAGCGTCCACACACAGAGCAAACACACCACAAAGCAACCCATAGGCCGAAGCAGCACCAAAACGAGCGAAGCCGCCAACTGAACCGTCCCACCAACAACCGTCAGGAAGGTGTGTTGAAGATGAACCACTAACCGTATCAGGCAATATTCCGTAACCTTCAACCATTGTAACACCACTAATATAACCACCTGAAGTGCCTGATAAAGTTATTCCGGTGTCAATATAATTTGTGCCGTCTGTGTTATATGCAGTTGCAGTTGTACCGTCATTTGTGTTAGGTGTTAATTTTAAATACAGTTTGTTATTCTTTTGAATAATACCATTTTCAATTTTCCAAACGTTTCCCCAAAAATTTTCCATAAAGAAAACTTTGACACAACCGTTTGAGTTATCACCCCAAAATTGACCTTTTTGCATACATTGACCACTTGTAAGTTGATTGTAACTGCTTGATGAACCACCTGAATTACGACCTGCACCAAACTTGTTTTCTGTATCAGTTGATTTACTGATAAGCATTAAGAGTGCCTGAATCATCATCACAAAACTTGCTTCATCAACGTCATACCCTGCACCGTTTGCTTGTGCGTATGCAATTTGTGTATTTCCTGCAACGTTTACACAAGGTGCTAATCCTGCAATACTTCTGATAATATTTCCGACATTCGCACCGTCAAACATTGCACGATAATAATATTCTTTCAAATTGCCGTCTTTATCATAATGCGACCAACATTTATAATCTGAATCAACCTGTTTATTTGCAATAAAGAAATGATATTTTCTTGTTGCGATTTTAACAACTTTAATCCAAACTTGCTTAAATTGAACCATTGCATTTGCATTGCAAGATGTATCAGAAATGTGTGAAGCAGTTCCGTCAATTGTCAATGTATGGTCTTCAGGGTTTAAATATTCCATAATCTGACCATTTAAAGAATTGCCTTCACCGTCTTGTGCGTTCTGATTATAAAGCATTACAGGTTTTGCAAGTTCCATAATAAACGTTCCTGTCCAATCACCTGCTTTGAAAACATTGTTTGTATAATCCATATATGCAGGTGTGAAGTGTTCGTTTACACAACCTTCAGGATATGAAATACAACCGTTTACATTTGAATTATTATTATCAAGAATAAATTCATAAACTGTTGCAACATCAAAGCAATTCAAATTATTTTTATTATAAACATCATTCACTGAATAAGGAAATGCCCTAAATTTTAACGTGCTTATGTCTGTACCGGCAGGAACATCATACACAAAAGATGAATTGTAATATTGATTTCTAACGGTATTATTCAAAATAATTGTGCCGTCATCATAATTTTCAGGGTATGAATTAGGTTTAACCGTAATGATTGTACCTTTCCATGAAGACATAATCTGATTAAATTCATTCACTGTGTCTGAAGGGTCTTTCCAATTCAAATAAACTTTTCTGTTTTCTGAATCTACCCTTATGTTTAAATTCCTACATATATCTGTTGGCATACCTTTACCCCCGCTTTCTGCAACATATCTTCTTGCTATTTCAAAATCTTCTTCCATTTCTGTTTCAATATCGTTAAGTGTTTGTGTTCTTATTGCTTGCATATCTGAAACAATTTCTTCATGTTCTTGAACAACTGCACTTAAAGAATTGCTTGCTGAAGTTGCAGAATCACTTGCGTTGCTTGCTTGTTGTGTTGCAATTGTTGCTTGATTTTCTGCATTATCAGAATAACCTTCACATTCTTCAAGAACTTCATCAAGTCTGTTTAATTTCTGAACGGCTTCATTTACTTGTTCAATTTTCTGATTTATTTCTTGCGTAAAAGAATTTATTGCTTCATCTGTATCATCTTTGTATTCTTGAATATCTTCCTGAACTTCTTGCTGATTTTCTTCAATTGTGGTATTTACTTCAGAAGAAAAATTTGTTTTAAAAGTTTCAATATTATAGTCCATATCCTGAAGACAACAAGAAACTTTATCAAAAGATTTTTCAATTTCGGAACCCTGAAAACCTGTTGATGTTGAATAACCTTTTGATTGATAGTTTGATGTTTCTCTGCTGATATTTATATAATAATCTTCAGACGGTGCCGTTGTAAGTGTAACGTTCCCACCGACTGCATTGATATTTGCAGTGTAATCTGTTCCACGTTGAAGTCTTGTTATTGTTCCTGTTGAAACTGCTTCAAGTTCAACAATCAATTCATCAACTTCAATAACCTTCCAATTAAAAGAAAAATCACGTGTTTGTCCGTTGCCTAAATATTGACAAGGATTGTAATCAACTTCATTTGCCATTTTTTTACTCCTCTATTTCTTTTTGTCTTCATTACCTGTAATGTGTTTTGCTCTCTTTTCTGTATATCCAAGAACCTTCATTGCACCTTGTTCAACTTTGTCATTTGCTATATCCCCAAAACCTGAACCAATACTTGTAAATGCTTTAGAGTTATAACCAAGACCGACATGTAAACCAAGATAACCAATTGCTTCAAGATAATCGGAAAGACTTACATCATCTTTTGATATTTTATTTATTTCAGATTGAATATCACCCAACAAAGGTGTTGTTTGTGGCAAGAATTTTTCCTTGTATGCCATTCTATTAAGAGCATATTTATATATATCACCTATTATTGGAAGTGCATCAGAACCGAAATTAAAGATACTTATTGTTGCATCTTTCGTTAAATCATCATCATCACCTGTAAATAAAAATCTCAATAGTGAACCTGAAGTTGCAACTGCATAAAAGAATGGTTGTAAATATCCGTATTGGAATAACATTTTTGCACATTGTGTTTTTGACATATCACCATTTGCAACTGAAACAATTGAATCACCACACATACGAATATATTGTTGAGGTGAGTTTTTGAACGCAATAAACAGTTTACCCATAGGATTGCGTGTCATATTCACTTGAAAATTTGATAAAGATGAAATTGCACTTGATTGTTGTGAACGGTTTGTTGAAAGAATAAACTGTTTAATTGCTTGTTCTTCAGACATTCCTTTTTCTTTTATCAAGTATTCAATGTAAGGTTTTCCACCAAACATAATTGCACCAATATCACCAATTTTAACAAACAAAGTACATGCGTCTTTTAATTTTTTAGACATAGCAAATGCACTATTTTCAATTTGTGATTTTAGAAATTCATTTGAAAAATTCCCTTCAAAACGTGCTTTGATATATGGAATATTCATCATGTAATCAATAGTTTCTTTAGGGTGTGCCAATGCTTTAAGAAAGCCTGCTTGCCATGTCATATATGGCATATCAACGGCATAGTTGTTTGCAGATAATAACTGTTTTAATCCTACAATTGGTTTTACTGCAACGTTTGCTTGAATCCAATTACCAACCATATTATCAATGATTTTATTCATTCCATTAAAAACAGGTGCTTCTTTTTTATATGTAACATTCATTAAAGCCTGTTCAAGTGTTCTATAAACATCTTCACCATATTTATTTATAATTACACGTTTTAAGTCTAAATCTTTGAATCTTAAATTTGCACGATCCAAACTGTCAGACATGAAAACAAATTTTGAAACACCTTCAATATGGTTGTATAAAGTTGCAACCGGATTATGAAAATCCATTGCTTGTGTTTCAGACATTGCACGTGCTTTTGTGAATCCGTTGTTTAAAGACTTTGAAGAATAATCATTATATAAATCAACTTCTGAACCCCTTTCAGGTGTTGAAGGAAAGTAACAAGAAACTTTTGGTAAATCTAAACCGTACTTATTGATAAATGCTTTATTAACAAGTGGATAGAAAGACTGTGCAGTATGTTGCATAAGTTCTGCAAACTTCACATCTTCAAGAGAAAGTTCATCAAACATTGAATCAAGTGTTTCTTGACCAAACTGATTTATTAAACGTTTTTCTAAAATTTCATTCTTTGACCAAATATAAGCCTGAATAATATCCATTTTTGTCAAAGTTCTATCAACACTACGTGTTTTTAGTAAATCACCGTTTGTGTCGTATTTTCTTCTTATTTCAGGATAAACGTGTTTTTCGCTTAAATATTCAAGAATTTTCTTATCCCAACACCATTCAGGCAAATTATAGATATTAGCAACTTCACGTTCAAAGTTTTGCTTTTGTTGGTGTTGCCATGCTTGTGCTTGCGTTTCTGCATACAGAATTTCAGCACCGTATCTTTCTTTAATATCTTTGTTAAAAATTGCATTAAGAGTTGATTCAAGGTTTGCAACTTTGTCAATGTAATTCTTTATAAGATTACCTGCTTGTTTTTTACCTTGAACAATATTTATCAATTCTTCAATATCTTTTGTTTCGTCAAGTTTTTCCATTAAATCAAGTTCAGATTTTGCACTTTTACCTGCTAACTTGATTTTTACGATTTCATCATAAAGATCTTTCATAAGTTCAGTGTCAGCAAAAGTTCTTCCACCTGCTTTATATGATAAGAATTTATTGATAAGTTTATCTTTAAAAGATAAACCGTTATCTTCAGCCGTTGAAAATTTGCTTACTTCAAGACGTAATTCATTTGCTTTTTCAGGTGAAAGCCTGTCAAGTTCACGAAGTTCTTCAAATAATTTGTTCGTTTTGTAGTCATACTTTCCAACCGTTCTGCCGTTCTTTTTAACATTCTTTGTACCTTGAAGTTCTTTGTGTATTTCTCTTTCAAGATTTCTTCTTAAATTTACATCTTCCATTGTTTTTGCAATGTCCATGATGTTATCTAATGAAGACATTAACCAACTAACAGAAGGAACATCAAGAATATTTGCAGTAAGTTTTGCCTTGTCTGAAGGTTGCAAGAAGTCTAAACTTCTCATGATTTGTTTTACTGTTTCTTGATATTTCTGATTGTCATTTATTGATGTGTGCATAGATGTATTAAGTTCAAGTGCTTTTGATAAGATTTGTCGTTTTGCTCTATCAAATTTATCAACGTTTTCATTTCTTTCAATCACACCTGAATCATAAATAAATCTATCCTCATAATCTTGTTTTATTTCATCATTTAAACTTTCAAGCCATTCGTACATTGCAGATAAAACAACGTTTCTGTTTCCTGTTTTGTAATTACTCAACAGAACTTTATATTGTCTATCTGCTTCATCAATTGCTTTTTCAAAATATGCTGCACGTTCATCAAGTTCGTTTTCTATGTTTTTGATGTCATATGCTTTGTTTATGATTACATCAAGTGCTTGTTCAACAAGTCTATAATCACCGTCAATTTCATCATTATTATATGTAACACCTGTATCACCATAAAATTCGTACCAATGGTGTCGCATACCACCTGAAACAGTTATTTTATCATCAACTGAATCAAGTAGTTCTTGAATTGCTTCACGTTTCTTGCCGAAAGATTTTCTGCTTGAAGTTGTTTCAAATATTGTTTTTAAATATTTTACACTTTTACCTGTACCAACTGATAATATTTCATAAGAAACATCTTTGTATCTTTTTGATTTTTCATCAAGTTCTGTATTATCACGTTCAGGAAGTTTTTCAAGTTTTTGTTTTCTGACAATATTTTTAACTTGTTTTAGAAGTTCATTTGCCTGTTTACGTTCTTGATAATATTCATCAGAACCAAACATATTATCAAACATTTCTTGAACTTCATCTGATATGTCAGCACCTTTATTTTCAAGATTTGTAATATCATCATAAACGGATTTTAACCATTCTTTGAAATTTTCAAATACTTGTCTTAATGTGTTGTTTGGTGCTTTGCCTTTATACAGATATGCTTCAAAACTTCTTGCAAATTTTTCTTGTTGTGCAACTGTGTATTCACCTGAAAAACCTAACCACTTGTTTACTGCTTCAAGTTGTTTTTGTGCGTTTTTATCTACCCTTGCAAGTTCATTTAAACCGTTCAAGAATAAATGACCAAGTTCGTGCAAGGCAGTTGAACTATCATGATTTTCCATGATAGTTATAATATTTTTATTATGTCCTTCAGTAAAATAACCGTAATATTCTGCTTCTTTTTTCTCTTTCTTTTCTCTGTGCATTTTTACATAATCATTGTATGTTCTTGCTGATTTTTTATCAGTATCAACATAATCTTCAGGGATTTCCTGATTATTCATTATGTAATAAGCATTAAGCATAATATCATTTCTTCTGTCTTCATTGCTGAATTTTTCAGGATTTTCAGCAACTTCAAAAGAATCTTCAAGAACATGAATTTTAGCCATAAGACTATCTTTTTCTTGTTCTGAAAGTTTATTTTCATCTGCACCAAGTTTTTCATATAGTTCGGTTAATTTATCTAAAACTTCAGGATATGTGTACCCTGCAATAAGTTTTTCTTCTTCCGGTTCACCTGCTTCTTGATAATATGTTTTCAAAACATCAATTGCTTTATCATCAAAAATCACATAACAACGTCCGTCTTGTCTTCCGTCATAGGTTATTCCTTTAATGCCTAAACTATTCAATAAAAGACTTGCTTCTTTTTCAGGATTAAAATTTTCATCAATGTCTGTATTTAAACCGTTAGCCATTCTGTAAGCAAGAGAGTTTTCCCTTTCTAATTGAAAAGCAACATCTCTATAAAATTCTTTACCTCTTTGTTGGCTTAAACTATTTATATCTTCAGGAATAATATAATCGTTTGGTCTTGATTTATAATATTCAAGTATTGCTTTTTTCACTTTGTCAGGCTGTTCATTAAGTGGTTTGTCTTCATCAAGCAATACATCACTATCAGGAATGTCAACTTCGTACAATTGACCTTTTTGAAGTTCTATCTTTTCGACATCTAAATTTTTTGCTATATCTAATATTTTACGTTGAAATGCAAGCAACTTGCCTTTTTGCTCATAATTTTTGATAAATTTTATTTTCGCTTCTTCAAGAGATATATTTTCATCTGATTTAATTTCGCTAATTCTATCAATAATATATCTTAAATCTTGCAGATAACGATTTGTTTCTTTATCAATTCCTCGTTCAATTTTATACGTATAAATATATGTTTTTTCAAGTTCTTGACCGTCATAAAAAACTTTATCACCTGATAATCTTTTAAAATAACCTTCAGAAACTTTTTTATCTTCAGCAAAATACAAACCCCAACCATGTGCTTGATTTCCTTCACCTGAACCAATATGTTCAGTTGAAAATTTATCAAACCTGTGTGGTGTTCCATGATAAGCAGATTGGAAATAAGTTTTTATAAAACCTTCTGAATTTTCAAGGTGGTCTTCTATTGTTCCGGATTTATCCGCTCTTGTTGGATTTATATCAACTTTTATTTTTTTGCCGTTTTTATCTTCAATTTTTAATTTTGAATCAGCAAACATATTAAATGCGTCATCTTCACGCATTGAACCTTCATATTCTACAAGAAAGTCTAAATCAGAACTTTTTCTATTCTTGCCTGTTGAATATGAACCATATAATCTGATTCTTTTTATATCAAAGTCTTCTGATTCAATATTATTGTCTTCAAGTATATTTTCAATATCTGCTTTTACTAAATCGGTTAATTCTTCAATACTTAAACCAAATTTATCTTGTATATTTTTTCTTACAGTTTCGCTAAATTCATTTGCAGATTGAAAATAATTATATTCATCATCAGATAATGACGGTGAATAAGATACTGTTGAACCGTCTGAAAAAACAATAAGTTGATGTTGATTTTCATAGTCTTGTGTAAAACGTGGGTGTGATTTTCTACGTTCTTCTTCAGACATATCAAGACGTGCTTGCGTGTTTCGTGCTTCAACTTCACCTGCAAGCCTTCTGTATAATTCTTTTCTTAATTGTTCTTCTTCAAAACCTGTGTGTGTTTTTTCTAAATCAATTACTGCATTTCTGAAATTATGTGCAATGTCTTTTGGTAATTTTTTCCAAAGTCTGTCAATTTTTGCTTGTAAATTTCTGTATAATTTGCGTAATTCATTTATATCTTTTTCAAGGTATTCATGATATTTATCGACTTCACCTTTTTCTTCAATTTCTTTATGAACACCTTGCAAATATTTATCAGTCCATTCAGACATAAAACTTTTATATTCTTTTTTTCTTGTTTTACGTGGAATATACCAAGAACCGTGTTTTGACCACCACCAAGTTTTAAACATATTTTCTTGTTTTTCATGTACTCTTAAAACTTGTAGTGCTGAACCAAGTACAAAATTTTCTTTGTATAAATCATCTAATTGTTTAACAAGTTGTTTTCTTTCACGTTCTTTGTCAGAATTATTGATTTTATTTAAAACGTGTCTTACAACTTGTTCAACTGAATCAGGATTACCACCTTGTGCAAAGTCTTCTTTATCCTGAATATAATGTTGAATTTCGTGCATTAAAATACTTTTAAAGTTATCTGATTTCAAAGTGGCTTCAGGTATTTCAATTGAATCAACCAATCCATTACCAATGAACCTACCACCGAAATTTTGATTTGTAGGAACAAACTCAACTAACAACCTTCTTAATTTTGGATATGCTTTATATAATGTGTCATGTTTTAAAATATCTTCTAAATGAACAAAGTTGTTTCTTATTCTGTTTTGTTCGTTGTTATAATTTCTTTCAAGTTCGCTTCTTAAATCTAATGTTAAAGAATAAAGTTCATTAAATTCTTCTTGCGTTAAATCACCATTTTCCTTTTGTTGAACATATTTGTTTAAATCCGAATTATAACTATATAATTCTTTTTGATAGTTTTCATAAGAATAACGACTATCAGGTGCATTATATTTTGCCCTGTCTGTTATAATTTCTGCTTCTTTATCTGAAATTTCATATCGCCAATTATTGTCAGCACCTTTAAACCAACCTGTTTCTTGCAAAACTTTATGGTCTAATGCACCATTTCTTACAAGTTCTTTTGCTTTTTCTAAATCTTTTAATAAACCTGTGTCAAGATTTTCTGCACCTTTTTCACCTATAAATTGATGTAAAACATTACCATTCTTTGCAGGAATATTATATTGCACGTCAAATTTATCAAACCATTCATCAAATGCTTTGATATTTCCTGAACCATATTTTTTAAAGAATTGACCAAATAATTTTGCGTTTGCAAAAGCAACATCTTGATCCAAACCACCTTGCATAAGTTTCTGATATGCTTTATCTTCAACTTCTGCACGTTTCAATTCTTTTTCTTGTTCTTTTTCATCATATTCTTTTTTTGTGTCAAACTGCGTATTTGTTTCTTTTAAGAATTGAACTTTATCATCACGTGTTGAAAAGTTTATTGCATTGTCAATTTCTTCTTCTGTTTTTCCTCTATTTTGAAGTTCTTCTTTTACTTTACTGTCAAGATATGAATCATATCCTGCAACTCTGAATATACCTGTGTCTATCAGAAAACCGTCTTTAGTATATTTTTCACCTGCTTTTGGTAAAGATTTAATTCCTTTATCAAGTGCGTTCATTCCCAAACCTGTTGCACCAAACGACAATGCTTCCTGCCCTAAAGTTTTTGCAAATTCACCAAAACCTTCAGATATATTCGGAAACATTGAATCAAGCAATTGTTCAAAAGTATATCCTTCTTCACCGTCAAGATTGAATGCGAATTGAAGTAAATCACCAACCCTTTCTTCACCCATTTCTTCAAGAATACCGTTAAAACCTAAATCATCAACGGCTTTTGCAAACGGCAATTTTGTTACTTGTTCTGCAAGTTTAACAAATTTATCTGCAAACCCTTCAGGTAACATTTTTAAAATCGGTGTTGATATAACTTTTCCTAATTTTCCACCTGCTTTCATGACAGGTCTGACAAGCATTGCACCACTCATTTCTGAAGCAGTTTCAATATTCGTTAATGCTAATGCCTTCATAAAAGCAAGTGCCGGATTTGTTTGACTTTCTTTTAAAATAACTTGACCTTCAGGAGTAACGGCAACACTTTCTGAAAGCATAATATCACCCATTCTTGCACGTACTTGTTGCGGTAATTTTGTTGCAGTAAAGGCATACGTGCGTGGGTTAATTGTCGCATTATAAACTGTTTTCTTCACTCCTTCAGCAATCTGTTTTTTTAGACTTTTCTTTAAAACTTCAGTGCTTAATTTTGATGATGTTGCACCAACTGAAGCCGTACCACCTGAAGTTAATAAACCAATACCAAATTCAGCCATGAACGGAATTGTTTCAAGACCGATATTCATAGCACCACCACCGAAAGTAAATCCACGTGTTTGTATTTCAGCCATATCAAGAACAAAATTATTATACGTATCTCTTTCTTCAGGAGTTATAAATTGACCGTTTCTTATTTTGTCTGAAATTTCTTTAAGTTTAAAAGATTTTGTTCCTTCTTTCCAAGTTCCCATGAAAGGAATAAGTTCATCTGCATTTTTGCGATTAAACACTTCTATTGCAGTCATTGAACCTTTATCTTTCCATTCTTTTATTTTTTCAGGTGAAATAAGTTTTTGCGTAAACTGACTTTCATTTTCCTGTCTTTGTCGAATTATATTTTGTTTATTAGAATATATTGAATCAAGTTCGTTTTTATAAGTTTGATAAATTTTATTCTGTGGTTGAAATGTTTCAACGTGTTCTGTTTCTTGTTCTTGAAATAGTGCCATTATTTTTTCCCTTTATTTTTTATTGATTTTGCTTGTCTTAAATCTAATAATGCGTTCATATACCATTTATTCAAATATCTACCTTGTCGCCACTGATTATTGTTCATAGGTTGAACATATCCGTTTTCAACTGCGAATTGGTGAAAATCTTTCACTGTATAACCCATATTTTTTAATTCATTTTCAAGTTCACCGTAATTT